>OIBA01000057.1_pt1 | contig 57351 bp, 52 predicted proteins | sample 1580931 | NCBI WGS metagenome assembly OIBA01 (sample SAMEA3882548, study PRJEB24775) | human gut metagenome | biome: human-associated habitat; feature: intestine environment; material: feces | place: Netherlands | collected 2009/2010
GTGCGGGCCCCCGTCAATTCCTTTGAGTTTCAACCTTGCGGTCGTACTCCCCAGGCGGAGTGCTTAATGCGTTAGCTGCGGCACTGAATCCCGGAAAGGATCCAACACCTAGCACTCATCGTTTACGGCGTGGACTACCAGGGTATCTAATCCTGTTCGCTCCCCACGCTTTCGAGCCTCAGCGTCAGTTACAGACCAGAGAGCCGCTTTCGCCACCGGTGTTCCTCCATATATCTACGCATTTCACCGCTACACATGGAATTCCACTCTCCCCTTCTGCACTCAAGTTTGACAGTTTCCAAAGCGAACTATGGTTGAGCCACAGCCTTTAACTTCAGACTTATCAAACCGCCTGCGCTCGCTTTACGCCCAATAAATCCGGACAACGCTCGGGACCTACGTATTACCGCGGCTGCTGGCACGTAGTTAGCCGTCCCTTTCTGGTAAGCTACCGTCACAGTGTGAACTTTCCACTCTCACACCCGTTCTTGACTTACAACAGAGCTTTACGATCCGAAAACCTTCTTCACTCACGCGGCGTTGCTCGGTCAGGGTTGCCCCCATTGCCGAAGATTCCCTACTGCTGCCTCCCGTAGGAGTCTGGGCCGTGTCTCAGTCCCAGTGTGGCCGATCACCCTCTCAGGTCGGCTATGTATCGTCGCCTAGGTGAGCCATTACCTCACCTACTAGCTAATACAACGCAGGTCCATCTTGTAGTGGAGCAATTGCCCCTTTCAAATAAATGACATGTGTCATCCATTGTTATGCGGTATTAGCTATCGTTTCCAATAGTTATCCCCCGCTACAAGGCAGGTTACCTACGCGTTACTCACCCGTTCGCAACTCATCCAAGAAGAGCAAGCTCCTCTCTTCAGCGTTCTACTTGCATGTATTAGGCACGCCGCCAGCGTTCGTCCTGAGCCAGGATCAAACTCTCATTAATACTTTAATAATTGTTCGAGCGTTAACTCATTACCGTCGTCTGACGATTTATTCTTGTAAATTGACAGGTTATAATTCTTCTATCATAACCCTGCACTTGGTTTCTTATTCAGTTCTCAAAGGTCTTTGCCTCTCTTGAGACAACTTCTATATTCTATCAAAGACAGAATATCTTGTCAACACTTTTTTTGAAGTTTTTTCTCTTCTTCGTGCTGGCCGTCTCTCACGAAACAGCTTATTTATAATATCATCCCTTCTTAAACTTGTCAATAGCTTTTTTTAAAGTTTTGGAACTTTTTTATTGCTGAACAAGTTATTTGGGACTTTACTAGTTTATCAAGTTTAAGTAATAAAGTCAACAAATTCTTCTTTAGAAAAACAAAAAGAAGATACTAGTAACCTTCTTCTAGAATTTTATAGTGCTGCACGCATGCGTGCTTGTGAATTTTCGACATTACGGATTGAACGTGGTAAAAAAGCACGAATATCATCTTCTTTATAACCCACTTGTAATCTCTTATCATCAATCAAGATTGGACTCTTCAAAATTCTAGGATTTTCTTGAATCAAATCAATTACTTCACTGACGCTAAGCTCATCAATATCACAATTTAGAGCTTTGGCATAGCGATTTTTTTTTGAAACGATGCTCTCAACACCATTCTCTGTTTTTGAAAGGATAGTAAGGATTTCTTCTTTTGTAAGTGGTTCTTTACCAAGATTTTGTTCTTTATAAGGAAGTTGATGCTTGTTCAACCATGTTTTTGCTTTTTTACAACTTGTACAACTTGAAATTGTATAAATCTTAATCATGTTAATTCTCTCTTTCTGTCACATGATACTATTATCTTATCACCTTCTTTGATTTATTAAATCGGTCTAGCGACCTATTTTGAATCTGGGGTGTATTCGCTTTTTTAACTTATATTGCTCATATTTTCTTCTTAATTCAAATCAAAAAGAAAAGAACCTTTTGGGCTCTTTGACACTTATTCTTCGATTTCAATGGTTGAATCAAGATCTAGAATGAGTTCATCAGACGTGTCTTCAACTTGTGTATCTTCAACAACATCGTCCTCATCTAGCTCAATCAGACCGTAGTGTACGCGTACTTTATGATCGATTTCTGCAAAAATCTCAGGGTGATCTGCTAAATACTTTTTAGCATTTTCAGATCCTTGACCAATTTTCTCCCCATTATATGAGAACCAAGCTCCGGCTTTCTGAATAATGCCTATATCACTTGCAATTTTTACAAGTTCACCGGTTTGTGAAATTCCTTCGCCATACATAATTTCAACAAAAGCTTCTTTAAATGGTGGAGCAACTTTGTTTTTAACAACCTTAATCTTGGTTTCCTTACCAACATTTTGGTCCTTTTTGTCACCGGTTCCTTTAATTTGTGTATTACCACGTACATCAAGACGTACTGATGCATAGAATTTTAAAGCACGTCCACCTGGGGTAGTCTCTGGGTTACCAAACATGATACCAACTTTTTCACGCAACTGGTTAATAAAGATAGCAATCGTTTTTGTTTTATTAATAGATGCAGAAAGTTTACGCATGGCTTGACTCATCATACGCGCTTGAAGTCCTACATGACTGTCACCAATATCTCCATCAATTTCTGCACGTGGTACCAAGGCCGCAACTGAGTCAACAACAACTAAATCCACTGCACCAGAGTCAATCAGCTTACCTGCAATTTCGAGACCTTGCTCACCAGAATCAGGCTGCGACAAAAGAAGCTCATCGATATTAACACCTAGAGCTGCTGCATACGCAGGGTCAAGAGCATGCTCGGCATCGATAAAAGCTGCGATGCCACCTTCTTTTTGAGTCTGAGCAACTGCATGAAGGGCAACAGTTGTTTTACCTGATGATTCTGGTCCGTAAATTTCAATAATACGACCTTTAGGGTAACCACCCGCACCAAGAGCAATATCCAAAGCTAGTGAGCCTGAGCTCATAACCTGAACTTTTTGCTCTGCACGCTCACCAAGACGCATAACTGCACCCTTACCAAAATCTTTTTCAATGTTTTTTAATGCATCGTCGAGTGCTTTGCGACGCTCATCACCAAACTTCTTTGTGATTTCTTCTGTTTTCTTTGTTTTCTTAGCCACTTAATTTCCTCTTCTTTCTGTGTTAAATGACAAACTTAAATTGAGTTGTCCTCTTGTAATAAAGCTTGGCGAACTAGGTTAAAGGCATAGAGTGTACTGATATATCTAACATCAGATCGACTTCTTCCACCTATAACAACCTTAATTGATCGCACTTGGTTTCTATCGGCAATACCAATAAAGACTGTACCTGCTTGATGCCCTTCCAAAGCATCTGGTCCTGCTACTCCAGTAAGCGCAATTCCGTAATCACTATCTGTCTTAACTCGGGCACCCTCAGCCATTTTTTCTGCTGTAAAATGACTAACAACACCATGCTCTTCTAATTTAGATAAGGGAATACCCAACATTTTAGCTTTTTCTTCCATGCTATAGGTGACAAAACCACCCTTGAATACTTGTGAAGCTCCAGGAAAATCAGCAACACTAGCTTGAAATAAGCCAGCTGTTAAACTTTCAGCTGCAGTAATAGTTTTGCCATATTTCTTAAGCAAATAGAACACTTCATAAGCTAAGCTATTTGATTCTCCATATCCATAGATGAGATCAGACAAGCTTTTTCCATCTAGAGTTTTAGTAGAACGAATTTGTTCTTCTAAAACATCTAGTTTTCGATCCGCTTCTTCTTGCGACGATGCCTTTGTTGATAAGCGAAGGGTCACTTCTCCCACTTTAGCATAGGGCGCAATGGTTGGGTCTGTTTGGTTAACAATGAGATCTTTAATAATAGTCACCAATTGACTTTCTCCAACACCAAAAAACCTTAGGACTCTAGAATAAAGCGTAGTATGATTCTCTGTAAGAGCTGGAATAAGCTCTTGGTTCACCATAGGTTTGAGTTCACTTGGCGGACCAGGCAAGACAACATAGGTCACTCCTTCAACAGTAATAATTCCTCCAACTGCCAGACCTGTGAGATTTTGCAAGGGGACAGCCCCCTCAACAATTTGCGCTTGGCGTTCATTATTAGGCGTTCGTGTATGTTTAGGACGAGTAGCAAAGAAACTATCCAGTTTTTTACTTGCCTCCTCATCAAAAATGAGTTCTTTGCCTAAAAACTTAGCCAATGTTTGTTTGGTTAGGTCATCCTCAGTAGGGCCAAGTCCTCCACAGAGTATGACTAAATCGCTACGTTTACTAGACTGGTCTAAGACTGAAAGTAGACGGTTTTCATTGTCTCCTACCGCTGTGTGAAAATACACGTCAATTCCTAATTCAGCTAGTTTTTCAGATAAAAATTGGGCATTGGTATTGGTGATTTGCCCTGTAAGAATTTCAGTTCCTACTGCAATCAATTCAGCTTTCATTGGTTCACCTATATTACTATTCGTAAAATAATCTCAGAAACATGTTTGTTTATAAACTAACACGTTTCTTCCGTCTTGTCAATCAAATCTACTCATTATTTGAAGCTGCAATCATTTTCATGATCATTCACAAATCCAGCTGCTTGTAAAAACGAGTACATGGTAGTCGGTCCTAAAAATTTGAACCCTCTCTTTTTTAGATCTTTTGCAATTTGTTTAGAAAGGTCAGTTAATGATGGAACATCTTTATATGTGGGAACATTATTTATCAAGGGTTTTCCGTCAAAAAAATGCCAAAAATAATGAGACAGGGAGCCAAATTCATCTTGGAGTTTAAGCACTTGTTTGGCATTATTTACGGTTGCTTCTAACTTAAGTTTGTGACGGATGACATCCGGATTTTGAAGCGCTTCTTCCAGTTCACTTAGGCTAAACTGGGCAACTCGACTAATATCATAGTTATGAAAAACACGATTAAAAGCCTGGCGTTTTTTTAAAACCGTTAGCCAGGAAAGCCCTGACTGATAACTTTCTAAGCAAAGAAGCTCAAAAAGTTTTTCATCGTCACCAATAGGCTTTCCCCACTCCTTATCATGATAATCACAATAAAGTTTATTATCTGTTGGAACCCAACGACATCGATTGACCATTGCTACTCACTTCATCAACATTTTAAGAGCGGACTTAATATATTGCTCTGCCGTTTCATTGGTATCCTCAAAGAAGGCTTTCACTTTCTTAAGCTCTGTGGCTTTGTACCCAAGAGCAAGCAAAGCTTCCATAGCTTCATCCAACTGTTGATTTCCTGCAGTCTGATTTGCCGTAGTATTGGTCGTTTCTGCTGGTAACTCTGCAAATTTTCCTGCCAGATCAAGAACCATTTGTTGAGCAGTCTTTTTACCAATCTTTGGAAATTTCATCAGGTATTTGATGTCACTATTATCAATAGCAGCAACAAGTCCCTGATTATCATCCACAGCCACTATGGCTAGAGCAGTCGTCGGACCTATCCCAGAAACAGAAATCAACTTAAGAAAAACTTCTTTCTCATCTTCAGTATGAAAACCAAAAAGTAGGTGGGCATCATCTCTAATAACTTGATGAAGATACACTTGGATAGTCTGATTCATTTGATCAGAAAAGCTGTAGGGATTAGCCACAGTGACAATATATCCTAGACCATTTGTTTCTATGACAATGTGTTTGGCTGTGATTTTTACTAGGGTGCCCTTGATATAATCATACATAGCTTGCGAGTTCCTTTCTTTTTAAATGTTACATGATGGTTATATAGTTTTTAAACCTACAAAACTTACCTTGTTTTTTACTAATCTCAATCACTGCTGTACTATTGTAACAAAAAATCCACTCGAAAGTGGATTCTATTTGCTCCCTTTTTTAAGAATGGCTACTCATCTTTAAAGTATCGGTAATCATCTCCAATCCCAAGAGAACATATGTTGAAATACCTAAGGTGAAGGCAATGCTAGAAACATTTACTAAGGTATTCTCCAAACTTGGTCGACCTAACCAAGCCAAAATATAGAAAATCAAACTAATCGCTAAAAATGTTAAGCCAACAAGTAAAAAGTTTTTATAAGTTTTTGTTAGGTGTCTCATCACTCTATCTCCTAACTTAAAGATCAGACCATCATCCTACAATGATATGCTAAAACATTAGAAAATTCCGTATCTTCACCACGATTATAAAACTAACATCTCTATTCGTAAAGCAAGACGAAAAAAGTTTTAATACTTTCCTAAATCACGTAGGCTGGTATGGTTTTCTTGAATACGACGGAACATTTTTTCCATATCAGACTTGGTAAAGTTGACAAGTACTGGACGGCCGTGAGGACAATTATAGGGATTTTTGCACTGTGCAAGCTGTACTAGAAGGTCACGCGCAGAGTAATCATCAAGAGCATGATTGGCCTTTATTGAACGTTTACAACTCATCATGATGGCTAACTCAGCACGATAGGTCTTGACGGATACTTCGTTCGTCAAAAGAAGCATATCACACATCTCATAGACTGCAGATTCGATTTCTTCTTCCTTCATCCAGATAGGGTGCTCTCGAAGAATGAAGGTATTATTCCCATAAGGCTCCAAATAGATGCAAACTTGGTTAAGAAGAGGCATTTTTTCTTGTAAACTAATGTAATCTGAACCTGAAAATTCAAAAAGATAGGGAACCAAAAGTTGTTGTAAACTACTATCAACCACACCTATCTTTTCGCGATAGTACTCATACTTGACACGTTCTTGGGCAGCATGCTGGTCAATGATGTAAAGGCCACCTTGTCCTTGGGCAAAGAGGTAGGTTCCATGCATTTGACCAAAGAACTCCAATTCAGGAAAGGTTGATGTTTCCTCATTGGTCAGATTTTCAAGCATGCGCTTCAATTTCGATTTATTTTTATAGTCAAGTTTTCCGTGTTCGCTATCACTATCATCTGCTGAACGTTTTGCCTGTTTAACAGTAGGTTGCTGTTTGTTTGCTACCAATGAAACTGAAGACTCTGACTTTGATACAAGAGGTTTGATATCCTCTTGAACTGTCTCTGGCGTGACAAAGAAATCATTACGGTTACTGTCATAGTAAAGATTGGTTTGTTTGAGTGGGAGACTCGTCTGAACTGACCTAGTTGCACCTCTAGTACTTGACTTTGCTAGATTTTCAAGGGCATCAGGAATCAAATCCTGCTCTCTAAGGCTTTGAGCAATGGCAGATTTGATAAGGGCCATGAGCTCCTTTTCTTTAGAGATACGTACTTCTTGCTTTGTTGGGTGAACATTGACATCTGCCAAATAAGGATCAATCTGAATATCAATAACTGCAATTGGGAAGCGTCCCACCATAAGTTTAGAACCATAACCATCAAAAATAGCACGGTTAAGGAGGAAGTTTTTTATATAGCGTCCGTTAATGAGAATCGTGATGTAGTTACGGTTAGCACGCGTTAATTCAGGGAGACTGACATAACCAGAAACTTCAAAATCAAGGTCGGAATTTGAAATTTCCACCATTTTTTTTGCTGTTGTTAAGCCATAAATCCCTGCAATAGCTTGGCGAAGGTCTCCAGTACCTGATGTCTGTGTCAACTGACGACCGTCATTAAGCAAGGTGAAGGCTACTTCGGGGTGGGCTAAACTCAAACGGTTGACAACATCGACAATATGAGCCAACTCAGCCTGTAAACTCTTCATATACTTGAGACGAGCTGGGGTGTTATAAAACAAGTTTTCAACTGTAATCTTTGTTCCCACTGGGGTTGAAATAGGATCTTGACTCTCAATTTCTCCACCTTTAGCAACAAGCTTGGTCCCATAGACTTCTCCATCCGCTGCTGTCACAATGGTAAGGTGACTAATAGAAGCTATAGAGGGTAGGGCTTCACCTCGAAAACCAAGTGTTCGAATACGAAAGAGATCTCCTTGATTTTTGATTTTACTCGTTGCATGACGGCGCAAACTCATAGCTACATCAGCTTGAGCCATTCCTTCGCCATTGTCTGTGATTTGAATTTTTGAGAGGCCTGATTCTTCAACTTCAATAGTAATCTGGGTGCTGCCTGCATCAATAGCATTTTCCACCAGCTCTTTAACTACACTAGCTGGTCGCTCTACGACCTCACCAGCAGCAATCTGATTGGCTAGAACTTCAGGCAATTCGATAATTTTTGGCATAATTAGTTTTTCTCCCTTCTAAAAGGTTGATAGATCACTGGCGCTGACTTGTTACTTATGCTGACTATAAAGCCACAACTCACACACAACTGTTAGCCAAGATAAGGCTGTAGCAATAACAATCATATCTCCATGACGAAGGTTGAACCAAATGAGTCCAGAAAAAATCAATAGATAAATAACTTGAAAAATCCATTGATAGGTTCTAGGAGAGCTTGTCGAATCTAGAAACTGCTTCACAAAGAAATAAAGCAAGAGCAAATTCAGTGTTAGTGCTTTTTCAAAAGGTGTAAAAAAGCTCAAAATCAGGCTAAAAGCAAGAAAAATTCCTGCTATCCATTTCATTATCGATTTCATGTGATTACCTCGTCAGTGCGTTTTCATTAAGTATAGGGGTTTTCTAGAATATTTTCAACCACTTAAACACCATATAGAACCACATAGACAAGTGCTATTGCTGTGGACTAGTAAATAGTGTTTAATGAAGATGTGAAAGGGAGGAGGCCTCCTCAATCAAAAATAAGAAAGTATAGTTATGAAAATAAAAATTTAGACTGACTCGGCATTTCAAGAAGAAACGTTGCAGGTTCAAGCACCTAGACGGACACCAAAGATTCAACAAGTCGTCGAGTTTGTCGAATCTTTGGATGACAACCACCGACTCAAGGGAAAAGAGGATGGCGAGACTTATCTCATCGAGCCTAATGCTATTTCCAGAATTTACATCGAAAATCGTCAAGTTCTAACTGAAACTACTCAAGGAGACTATCACTTAGGCCTACGTCTCTATCAAGTTTTAGAAATATTGCCGTCCTACTTCATCAAAATCTCACAGTCAGAGATTGTCAACCTCAAAGAAATTGAATGCTTCAACATCACCCCTAACGGACTCGTAGAAATTCACCTAAAAACAAGGAAACTACCTACTCATCACGCCGTTACCTCAAAGCAATAAAGGAGAAACTACAATGAAAAAACAACTCTTTAAATCAGGCACAAATGGCATCCTTCTCGGACTTGCCGTATCCATGGTCATGTTTCTTATCTTGGCGCAAAGCTACATGCCTCTAAATACCCACTCAGCGGTTGGACAATGGATAACCTCTCATCAGATTCATGGATCTATCATCTTAGCCTATTGCCTCATCACTTGGTTTGCTATCGGTATCCTCTTTGAAGTCGCTAGCTATATTTTCCGTAAGGCTGAGTGAAGTTTACTTCGTGAAACCCTCACTCACTATGCTTTGACCTGTCTTGGTTTCATTCCACTAGCTACCCTCAGCGGATGGCTCCCTCTACATTTGACTTTCTACTTGGAGCTAGTCATTGAATTCAGCCTTATCTATCTGCTCGTTTGGGCCTTTTCTTATTGGAAAATGAAAAAGGATATTGAACAACTCAATCAAGAATTGAAACACCTATAAAAAACAAGAAGCCTGTCAATCGACAAGCTTCTTTTATAGTTTCTGTTTTAAATCTGCTACAGCCATCATGACTTGCATCGGTGTCATGTTGTAAATGTCCAAATCACGCAACTCTTGAAGAACCGGATTTTCAGTAAAGTCATCAAAGAGAGAGATTTGCTCGTTGACATGCGTTTCAATGGCAGGCTTTTCTTGAGACGATACCTTTTCCTGAGGTTGGATTACAACTGTCTCTCCTTCTAATTGTGTCAATATGGTGTCAGCACGGTTCAATAAATCTGTTGGTAAACCTGCAATTTTAGCTACATGAATACCATACGATTTATCGGCTGGACCATCGACAATTTTGTGGAGGAAAGTCACTTCGCCATCCTTTTCAAGTGTCGCAACATGGACGTTGACAAGGTGTATCAAACTGTTTGACAGCGCAGTCAACTCATGATAATGGGTAGCAAACATGGTCTTAGCCCCAACCTTGTCATGAATAAACTCAATAATAGACTGGGCCAAAGCCATACCATCATAAGTGGCTGTCCCACGCCCCAACTCATCAAAAATAATCAAGGAATTAGGTGTCGCTCGCTTAATGGCCTGATTAGCCTCCATCATCTCAACCATGAAGGTCGACTGACCTGAAATCAGGTCATCTGCGGCACCTATACGTGTATAGATGGCGTCAAAAACAGGTAAATCAACACTATCTGCTGGTACGTAAGCCCCCATTTGAGCCATAACTACTGACAAGGCTAACTGCCGCATATAGGTAGATTTACCACTCATATTTGGTCCTGTGATGAGCTGAATATTGGTCTGACTGTCAAAGGTAATCGTATTTGGAATGTATTCCTGAACGCCCATAACCTTCTCAACCACTGCATGACGGCCCCGATCAATAGCGATACGATGCTCATCATTAAAAACAGGACGAACATAATGATTTGTCTCCGCTGTAACAGCCAAACTCTGAAGCACATCGACTGTTGCAATGGCCTTAGCCAAAGACTGCAAACGGTCGATATAGCGTTCAACCTGCTCACGGACACGCATGAAAATATCATACTCTAGGGTTGACGATTTTTCACGTGCTTCTAGCATTTCACCTTCAATCTTAGCCAACTCAGCAGTTCCAAAACGCTCCGAATTTTTCAGTGTCGCCTTACGGAAGAAATGGTCAGGAACCAAACTAAGGTTAGAGTTGGTCACATGGAAGTAATAACCATCTTTACGGTTATAATCAATTTTTAGTGTTGTAATACCAGACGCTTCGCGTTCTTTTGCTTCGATATCCGCAATCCATGACGTCCCCTCGCTCATCACTTTGCGATACTTGTCCAAGGTCTCATCAAAACCATCACGAATAATACCACCTTCTGTAATTGTTGCTGGAGCATCAGGATCAATAGCCGAACGAATCAAACTCTCTAATTCTGGCAAAGCATCTAACTCTTGTAAAAGACCTGACAAGGTATCGTCATTAAAGGACTCCAAGATTGCCTTAATGACCGGAACCTGAGCTAAGGTATGACCTAGCTGAATTAAATCTTTAGGATTAGCCTTGCCAAAGGAAACACGACTGGCCAGACGCTCAATATCGTAAACACCTTTTAGACTCTCGGTCAAGTCACTACGCTCAAAGAAATTGTCCAAGAAAACTTGGATAATATTCTGACGCTCTATGATGCTGGCTTGATTCACTAAAGGACGATCAATCCAAGTTCGCAAGAGACGCATTCCCATGGCTGTCTTGGTTTTATCCAAGAGCCAGAAAAGAGAACCGTGTTTCTTGCCCGTTCTAGCATTTTCCAGTAAATCCAAGCTTGACTTGGTCGCATAGGACATCTGCAAGTAATCCTTTATCTCATAGTGCTGAGCTTTTTGTAAATGACTGAGCTCACGCATCTGAGTGCGATGAACATACTGGAGAAGTTTACTTGCCACACTGCTTTCCAAATCTGTCAAGCTATTACCAATCAAGTGAACATCATCGTAACCTTCTGTTTCCTTGGAGAGAAGTAGGTTAAGTTGGTTCACTAAAACTTGTTCGTCAGTTTCAAGTAGATCATATCCAACCACTACTTCACGTGCCTTAAGGTTCTGAATTTCACTACAAACTGAACTAAAATCATCCAACTCTGTCGCAAAAAATTCACCCGTTGACACATCCATATAGGAAAGACCAAAACGACTTCCAACCTTGTCAATGGCCACCAAGAAATTGTTGGCACTATCAGGTTTAGAGCTGTCAACCACTGTACCTGGTGTGATAACCTGAACAACCTCACGCTTTACCACACCGACAGCCTGCTTAGGATCCTCCATCTGCTCAGCAATGGCTACCTTGTAGCCCATCTCAACCAAAACATCAATGTATGCTTGAGCTGAATGATAAGGCACACCTGCCATAGGAATGGGATTATCTGCATTCTTATTACGGCTAGTTAGGCTAATTTCCAAAATCTGGGCAGCCTTAACAGCATCATCGTAAAATAATTCGTAAAAATCCCCCATCCGAAACAGCAAAAAAGCATCTGGATAATTTTTCTTGATATCCAAATACTGCTGCATTCCTGGAGATATCTTTTCCTTAGCCATGTCTTAACTCCTCGTTAATCCTTTCTTCGATAGACTTGGTCACATATTGAATCAAGTCACTGGCATCTTGCATCTTTTGACGGTAATCCTGAACAATGGGCAAATTTTCCAACTCATGCTGAATTAAATCTGCCTGCTCACCAGCCTCCTCATAGGCACGTTGTTTCTCGATCTTTTGAAAAAGAACCGCTTCTTGTTGATAGGCCTTCATCTGTCCAGCCAGATCGCTGATCTGAGGAATCTGTCCAATAGATTCCTCAGCCTCTTGAAAAGCAAGAACCGCCTCATGGTGTTTGAGGAGGTCAATTAACTCTTCTTTGGCTTTTTGGAAATCCTGATGAGGAGTGTTCATCAGTGAAACTCACTTTCCAATCTTTCAGCAACCACTGCGTCCTTACAGATTACCAATAGGGTATCTGCGCCAGCAACGGTTCCTAAAATTTCAGGATTTTCATCACTATCAATTATGTTTGCCAAGACATCTGCTTCACCCAATTCTGTATGGAGAACCAGCATAAACTGAGCACGGGAAACTGATTTAACATAGTCCTTAACCGTAGGATCCAAACTTGGAAGCACATGCTCAGACAAACTATAGTAAAGTTTACCTTCCTCATCACGAAGCTTCAACAGGCCAATCTCACGTAAATCACGTGACAAGGTAGCTTGGGTAACCGTGATACCTTCCGCCTCTAGGCGTTGCTTAATTTCCTCTTGTGTCCCAATCTTATCTCTTGAAATCATCTGTTTGATAACAGCTTGACGATCTCTCTTCATTATCTTTCCTCTTTTTATGTATATTCCTTGCATATTATAACAAAATTTTTGTATTTTTTCATGGAATACTTCTTAAAAGATACTTTCTTGTCTCTACCCTATTAACTAAAATAATGGTAAAATAGATTTGAATGACAAGATTTGAAATGGAGTACCTATGAATACTAAAGAACTCATTGCAGCAGAAATTGCTAAAGTTGTTCCTGAGTTGGAACAAGAAAACATTCAAAATCTGCTTGAAATCCCTAAAAATGCTGACATGGGAGACCTCGCCTTTCCTGCCTTCTCATTGGCAAAAGTCTTGCGCAAGGCTCCTCAAATGATTGCAGCAGACATCGCTGAAAAAATTGATGCCTCAAACTTTGAAAAAGTTGAAGCTGTTGGTCCTTATATTAACATCTTCCTCGATAAATCAAAAATTTCAGCGGACGTTCTTGGACAAGTCATCGCTCAAGGTAGCCACTACGCTGACCAAAACATCGGTAACGGACGTAATATTGCCTTTGATATGTCTAGTCCTAACATCGCCAAACCTTTCTCTATCGGTCACTTGCGTTCAACGGTTATCGCTGATGCTCTTGCCAACATCGTAGCTAAACAAGGTTACAAACCAGTCCGCATCAATCACTTGGGCGACTGGGGTAAACAATTTGGTATGCTTATTGTTGCCTATAAGAAATGGGGTAGCGAGGAAGCTGTCAAAGCCAATCCTATCAATGAACTCCTTCAACTTTATGTGCGTATCAATGCCGAAGCTGAAGAAGACCCATCTGTAGACGAAGAAGCTCGTGAATGGTTCCGTAAATTGGAAGCTGGTGATGAGGAAGCAACTGCCCTCTGGCAATGGTTCCGTGACGAAAGCTTAGTGGAATTCAACCGTCTCTACGATGAACTTGGTGTTTCATTTGATAGCTACAATGGTGAAGCTTTCTACAATGATAAGATGGATGAAGTCGTAGACATTTTGACAGAGAAAGGACTTCTCCAAGGATCTCAAGGTGCCCAAGTGGTTAACCTTGAAAAATACGGTATCGAACACCCAGCCCTCATCAAAAAATCAGATGGTGCAACACTCTACATCACACGTGACTTGGCTGCTGCCCTCTACCGTAAACGTACTTATGATTTTGCCAAAGCCATCTATGTAGTTGGTAATGAACAATCTGCCCACTTCAAACAGTTGAAAGCTGTTCTTAAAGAAATGGGCTATAACTGGTCTGACGACATGACTCACGTTGCCTTTGGTCTTGTAACTAAGAACGGTAAGAAATTGTCGACTCGTAAAGGTAACGTTATCTTGCTTGAGCCAACTATCGCTGAGGCTGTTAACCGTGCCCAAGCTCAAATCGAAGCTAAGAATCCAAACTTACCTAACAAGGAAGCTATTGCTCACGCTGTTGGTGTTGGAGCTATCAAGTTCTACGACCTTAAAACAGACCGCATGAATGGTTATGACTTTGATCTTGATGCTATGGTATCTTTCGAAGGGGAAACTGGGCCTTACGTTCAATATGCACACGCTCGTATCCAATCTATCTTGCGCAAGGCTGACTTCACGCCATCTGCAGATGCTACATACAGCTTAAACGACGTTGAAAGCTGGGAAATCATCAAACTCTTACAAGACTTCCCACGTATCATCAACCGTGCATCAGACAACTTTGAACCATCTATCGTTGCTAAATTTGCTATCAGCTTGGCTCAAGCCTTTAACAAATACTATGCGCACACACGTATCTTGGACGAAAGCCCAGAACGTGACAGCCGTTTGGCTCTTTGCTACGCAACAGCAACAGTCCTCAAAGAAGCCCTTCGCCTTCTCGGTGTTGAAGCTCCAGACGAAATGTAATCTATACTTAAAACGCCTAAGGGCGTTTTTTAGTAACCAAAAAAAGAACCCAACACATCATGTTGAGCTCTTTTGGAGATTATGAAAAAGAAAAGTTCGTTGTTCTACAAAAAGTGTAAGCCAACGAGACTTACTGAAAAGTGTTCAGTAAAAGTTATTTAGGGGATTTACAGTATAACCTCCCTACCTTAAAGAAACCTTAAATCGCAGCACAAAAAAACATAAGGGATTTTCACAGCAGTCCAAAGACCACTGAAAAGATACGATTGTACAGGCTTCCCAACCTAATCTTCAAAGGTGACCGCTTGTCCAATAGAATCTTTATATAACTATATCACCTTTTTCTAGAAGGGTTTTCAAGTGTTTTCTTAAAATATCCTAATAAAACATCAAAAAGAAGAAAAAAGCCTAGATTGCTAGACTTTCTTAGGGGAAATTTGTTATGAAAAAATTATGTTCACCTTCTAGCTCACAAAAGCTAGCTGCTTTACTAGGATGGTTATAATATATCTTAATGAACTTAAAGGTTACTTAAAATATTATTCTCTTTCATCACTTTTTAAAACGATAAGCAAAATAAGTAATAGTAAGCACCCATTAGGAATATCCATATCTAAAAACCAAGAAGGAACTTTGATACTTCCTAAATCATTCATAATCCTGATGATATTATAAGCAAGGCTTACTATTAAGAGACTAAGTTCCGGCAAATAGTTAAATCGTCCTTTTAAGAATGATAACTCCTCCTTCCTGACAGTTTTCTTGCGATGACCCTATTGTAAAGTAAAAAAGAGAACAAAAATAGTGACATAGATATCACCATAAAAAAGTAGGGCGGTCCTGCTTTTTCTTATTCATATAAATCAGTCACCCAAACCGATGCGTTCGAAGATTTCATCAACACGTTTAGTATAATAAACTGGGTTGAAGATTTCGTCGATTTCTTCTTGAGTGAGGCGAGAAGTTACCTCTGGATCTGCTTCAAGAAGTGGTTTAAAGTCTACTTGGTTATCCCATGATTGAGCTGTCTTAGGTTGAACAAGGTCGTAAGCTTGTTCACGCGTCATGCCTTTTTCAATCAAGGTAAGCATAGCACGTTGACTGAAGATAAGACCAAATGTGGAGTTCATGTTGCGGATCATGTTTTCTGGGAAGACTGTCAAGTTCTTAACGATGTTTCCAAAACGGTTAAGCATGTAGTCAATCAAGATGGTTGTGTCTGGTGCGATGATACGCTCAGCTGATGAGTGAGAGATATCGCGTTCGTGCCAAAGAGCTACGTTTTCATAAGCTGTTACCATGTGACCACGGATGACACGTGCAAGACCTGTCATGTTTTCAGAACCAATAGGGTTACGTTTGTGAGGCATTGCTGAGGATCCTTTTTGACCTTTTGCAAAGAACTCTTCCACTTCACGTTGTTCAGATTTTTGAAGACCACGAATTTCAGTTGCCATACGCTCGATAGAAGTTGCGATGCTGGCCAGAACTGCAAAGTACTCAGCGTGAAGGTCACGAGGAAGCACCTGTGTAGAGATTTCTTGAGCACGGATACCAAGCTTGTCGCAGACGTACTTTTCAACAAATGGTGGGATGTTGGCAAAGTTACCAACCGCACCAGAAATCTTACCAGCTTCCACACCAGCAGCCGCATGCTCGAAACGCTCGATATTACGCTTCATTTCACTGTACCAAGTCGCTAATTTAAGACCAAAAGTTGTAGGCTCAGCGTGCACACCGTGCGTACGACCCATCATGATCGTAAACTTGTGTTCCTTCGCTTTGTCAGCGATGATATTAAGGAAGTTTTCAAGATCCTTGCGGATAATATCGTTGGCTTGTTTGTAGAGGTAACCATAGGCAGTATCTACCACGTCAGTAGACGTCAAACCATAGTGAACCCACTTACGCTCTTCGCCAAGAGTTTCAGAAACCGCACGTGTGAAAGCAACCACATCGTGACGAGTTTGCTGCTCGATTTCCAAAATACGGTCGATGTCAAAGTCCGCCTTTTCACGAATCAAAGCCACATCTTCCTTAGGGATTTCCCCCAACTCAGCCCATGCTTCGTCAGCCAAGATTTCCACCTCAAGCCAAGCACGGTATTTATTTTCTTCAGTCCAAATGTTCGCCATTTCTGGGCGAGAGTAACGTTCGATCATAATTAAGATATTAAGGGCGTTAAGCGGACACAGTCAAAATAGGAGTTTAGACGAAGAAGCATCAGCTTCTAGGAAAAACTATCTTTTCGACCAAGTCCGTAAGCCCGTATTCAGTTTTAGTGAATACGAGTGCCCTTGTTCCTTTCTTTTTTTGTTTATTTATTCTATCAAAGATTGGACGTTTAGCTCATCTTAATCGAATCCTATGTCCGCTTCTTTTTAGTTTTACGTGCAATATTCTTTTGATGTTTCACATCAATTAACAACCGACAGTCGGTTTATTCAAATTCCTCTTTTCCAATCCACACTGACGGATAGTGATTTAGTGTATTCAAATCCGTATCCATCGGCAAATCATAGATAGCTAAATAGTTTTCAGGATATTGAGCAATCAACTCTTCATACTTAGCTCTCACTTTTTCGTGATTGCCACTAGCATACAAGACTTAAACGACTGCTACTGTCTTATCTTTTTCAACAAATGCATTAACGATGAGTTGAATCATAAAACCTCCTAAAGTGAAATTCCCTTCATATTTGCTTCCAGAATGGGAATCTTCACACCTAACTCCTGACCGGTTTGATAAACACTTTGACAACAATAGAAGATGTCCTGTTTATCATTGTGTAAGGTCATAATTTTTCGGGTCAGCTCATTTTTTGCAAACATGATTTTCATGGCTTTCCCAGCAATCCATGCGGGAATTTTGTACGGCAAGAGCTCAGCTTTGTAAAGCTTCAAATTTACGCCACGCGCTTCTACGACTTTCAAAGCTTCTCGAATGGTCTTGATGACTAATGATAATTCCGAAGAACTACTCATCAAGTTCAGAGCCAGCTGTTCTGGATTTTCCAGATTCCCCGAACGTGCAGCTGTCGAAGTGACACCTGCGTTAATCGCCATGTGAATCCAAATCCACTCGACCATATCATGAGGCACTTCCCACTTTAAATCTGCAGAAGTCAGTAAAGCCGTCAAATCAGTATAGTTAGAAATGTGTGCTTTTTGCTCACCTTCTAGCATTAAATGGTCGAACAAGACCCCATCCAAATGGTCATCCTGCATCTGGCCTCCAGCAGTTGGAAAAGCTAGAATATAAACATAGTCTCCTGCCCACTCCTCTACCTCTTTTCGAGTATCCCAGAAATTACAGAAGAAAACAAGGGTGCCTTTGACATTATTTTTTCGCAAGATTTCCACAGCTTCTTTGACAAAGCCATGACTCACACTCAGAAAAATAAAATCGTATTCTGAATGAGCTTTCGCCACATGTACCTCATAGGTGTCATGTTTGTTTTCACCCTTGGAATGATAGTGACCATCTAGCAGGTCAACCGAGAGAGATTTTTGAGCATTGTTTCGCTTACTCTCTCAATACATGTTCTACTTGGTGGCCAGCTTTTTGAAAGGCGTAGCATAAGTCATTCCAATGACTTCGAGTCCTAGAATTGCTATTTTTACCTAAAAATCAATTCCTTTCCCAAACTCAACCACATTATCTGGCTCATTACTAAACAAAGTCACATGACCCATCTTTCGGTTGTGCTTCGCTTCTAGTTTACCATACATGTGGAGGTGGGCGCTTGGATTTTCTGTGACATAACGCTCAGCTGCTTCGACGTGTTGGCCGAGGACGTTGAGCATAACAGCAGGTTCATGGAGGTTGATTGCTGGAAGTGGTGCTCCGAGAACGCCCAAGATATGTGTGTCAAATTGTGAAAAGTCGCAGGCTTCGATTGAGTAGTGCCCTGAATTGTGTGGGCGTGGCGCAATTTCGTTGACAATGATGTCATCAGCTGTCGCAAACATTTCTACACAAAGGGTACCAGAGAGGTTAAGTTGCTCAGCAATCTTCACAGCAATAGCTTTAGCTCTGTCTGCTAGTCTATCAGAAATACGAGCTGGAACGATAGTCTTAGAGAGGATGTTGTTGCGGTGGATATTTTCCTGAACTGGGAAAACCGTCACATCCTTGCCGTTACCTGACACGATAACCGAAATTTCAAGGTCGAAGTTGACGAACTCTTCCAAGACACACTCAGCTGAGTTAGCAAGTGCATTTGCCTCTTCCAAATCTTCGGCTGATGTAATGACTTTTTGACCGTGGCCATCGTAACCACCTGTCGCAGTCTTGAGGACGTAATTTTTAGAAAGATCAATATCTTCCAAATCAAGGCTAGAGGTCACGACCTTGTAAGGTGCCACCGTTACTTGAGCCTTGTTTGAAAGGAAGTCCTTCTCAAAGATACGGTTTTGTGAAATGCGAAGCAGTTCTGTTCCTTGTGGAAGTTGTCCATCCTTGATGACAGCGTCAAGACCGTCAGCGTCGACATTCTCAAATTCATAAGTGAGAACATCACAGCAGTCCGCCAACTGACGAAGAGCATCTACGTCATCGTAGGGTGCCGCGATAACCTCAGACACACGAGAAGATGGACAATCTGATGCAGGATCAAGGGTGATAACCTTGTGGCCCATATAGATAGCAGAAATGGCCATCATCTGACCAAGCTGGCCACCACCGATGATACCAATGGTTTTAGTTGAGCTCATTTGTAGACTCCTCTGCGATTTTTCCTTGTTCTTCAGCAAAGTTAGCAAGTGCCTCTGCAATAGCCTTGTCTTCTACCGAGAGAAGACGAAGGGCAAAGAGGGCTGCGTTGGTCGCACCTGCTTCACCGATCGCCATAGTTGCGACTGGTACTCCACCTGGCATCTGAACGATGGAATAAAGTGAATCCACACCGCTAAGAGCACGAGATTTGACAGGCACGCCAATGACTGGAAGGGTAGTTTTAGCTGCTACCATCCCTGGCAAGTGAGCTGCGCCACCCGCACCAGCGATGATAACCTTGATGCCACGGCTACGAGCTTCTTCGGCATGCTTGAACATGAGGTCCGGTGTACGGTGTGCAGAAACAACTTTCTTTTCGTAAACGACACCGAAGTTATTGAGGACTTCAGCGGCTTTTTGCATGGTTGCCCAGTCGGATTTTGAGCCCATGATGATGGAAATTACTGGTTTCATATTAAGATACAAAGGGACGATTCGCTTGCGAAAACTCCCGTAGAAAAATAGGGAAACTAACGACGACGTTACGTCTAGGCAGTTTTATCTTTTTTCCTAGGGATTTAGTCCCGTGTTCGGTTAGGAAAACTAACTGAACATTCCCTTTCTTATATTATTTCTTTTTTGATAATGGTCTTAGGTGGTGGGGACGGAAGCAAACCTTCGGTTTCATCCCTAAACTTTTAGCCTAGGGTCTAAAAGTTCCCTCGACCAGAACAGGATCTGTTCTGGTCTTTTCACCACGGTAACCATTATCTTAGTTTGGCTCGCTTTCGCTCGCCTTTTACAACCTACGGTCACTTATTATTTGTTAGCCTTGCTACCGATATCTGTACGGTAGAACAAGCCTTCTGTGTTTTGGTTGTTGAGTTCGCTGTAGATGATATTTTGACCATCTTTGACGGTGTCTGCTGTTGTGACCAGCATGTAGACACGTCCGCCGTTTGAAAGGAGGTCTTGGCTATTTTCAGCGAATTTAGCACCTGCATAGTAAGTGATGATGTCGCCCTCTGTCTTGGCTGGAAGCTTGACGCCTTTCTCATAAGCGAGTGGGTAACCGTTTGATGCTACAACCACACCAAGTGTCACACCCTTGTCGGTCCAAGTGATTGCTGGCTTTTTGCCATCCAAAATGTCAGTGATATTTTGCGCAAAATCAGATGTCAAACGAGGCAAGATGATTTGCGTTTCAGGATCACCAAAGCGAGAGTTGAACTCGATGACTTTAGGGCCGTCAGCTGTCAAGATAAGACCAGCGTAAAGGACACCAGTGTAGGGACGACCTTCTTTGATCATGCCTTCAAGAACCGGCTTGACAATAGTGTCAACCGCTGTGTCAACCACGCTCTGTGGCAAGTGAGGAACTGGCGCATAGGCACCCATCCCACCAGTGTTAGGTCCCTTGTCACCATCATAAGCACGTTTGTGGTCTTGGGCCGTTGGCATAATGTAGAACTTGTCCCCATTGACAAAGGCAAAGAGAGAGAACTCTTCCCCGTCCAGGAATTCCTCGATGACCACACGCGCACCTGAGTCACCGAATTTATTGTCCAAAAGCATCTCGTGAGTGGCTTCTACTGCTTGCTCAACTGTTTCAGCAACGACGACACCTTTACCTAGAGCCAAACCGTCTGCCTTGACGACGATTGGAGCGCCTTTTTCCTCAATATAGGCTTTAGCTTCCTCGAAATCTGAAAATGTTCCATAGGCTGCTGTTGGAACATCATATTTGACCATGATTTCCTTAGCAAAATCCTTAGACCACTCAAGTTCAGCCGCAGCCTTGGTCGGACCAAAGGCTTTGAGTCCTGCCGCATTGAAATCATCCACGATACCAGCCGCAAGGGCATCGTCTGGACCGATAAAGGTCCAAGCAATATCGTTCGCTTTTGCGAAGTCAATAAGCTTAGAATGTTCGGAAATTCCGATGTTGATCAAATCAAGACCGTCCAATGTCATCCCGTCATTACCAGGAGCCACGAAAACCTGCTCAACGTCCTTAGACTCCAATAATTTCTTGGCAATCGCATGTTCACGACCGCCAGAACCAACAACCAAAAGTTTCATTTGAAAGATACCTCAATATCAAATAAGACTAGGGGCAAATGCCCGTTAACGACCATCATTCGGAAAAATTAGTTATTTTCACGAATTATATGTAACCATTATAACATATTTGTTCGGAGATATGGGTGTGTAGCCAAATTTGAACATAAAAAAAGGCGACCACTTGGACCGCCTCTTAGGAGATTATGAAAATGAAAAAAGTTATTTAGGATTAATGATAGTATAGTCTAAATAGCTTAAGAGAGACTTAAATTCAAAAATCATCTTCATTTTCCTGAAAAACTGCGAATAGGTAGGTGGAGGTTGAAATGAAGAAAAAATTACTAAATTATCTCATACTGCTAGCTTGTCTAGCGACTGTTTCGGTTTCGTGCAGCGGCTCTGCTCAGGCAGCTGTCCTCGGAGATGACTACCCTTTTTCTTGGAAATATGGTGGCTTCGGCGTGGACCCTTGGACTATGTACTGGCGTCAGTGTACTTCCTTTGCGGCCTACCGCCTTAGCAACACCAATGGATTCACCTTACCTATAGGTTATGGAAATGCCATCACTTGGGGTAATATCGCACGTGCGAATGGCTACCGTGTTGACATGAATCCTGCCGTAGGGAGCATCGCCTGGTTCTCAGCTGGTGTTAATGGAGCTGGTCACATGGGGCATGTCGCTTGGGTTGCAGAAGTACATGGTGATCAGGTAACTATTGAAGAATACAACTACGATGCGGGTCAGGGGCCTGAGAAATATCACAAACGTAGCTTCCATAAGAGTCAAGTGTCTGGATATATCCATTTTAAAGACCTCGAATCAGGAACTCAAAATAGAAATCCTACTAATTCTTCTATAAAAGTTGGCGATTCAGTCCGATTCACAGGTACCTTCCGTGTCACCTCTGTGTCAGGAAATACCATCACCAGCCAAGATTTAGCTGGAGGTACACCAACCAAACACAATATCGTTGACCCTAGCCCCGTTCTTGAAGTTGATGCACAAGGTAATCCAACATCAGACCAGTACCTCAATCCTGGTGAGACCTTTACTATTCCAGGTAACTTCAAAGTTCTTGCCATTGACCCACCTAGCGATGGCATCCTCGTCCAAATCGGAAATCTCAAGACTTGGGTAACCCAATCTGTCCTTGAAAAGATTTAAATTTATTGAACAATAGTGAGAACGGTTGTTTTTTAATACACTGAAAGAAAAAAACCAGCGGATGCTGAGCTCTTGTACTGACCCCAAAAAATTAGACAAATAATTTATCCAAAGGATTTAGTTCTGTACTGCACAGGACTAAGTCCTTTTAATTTTACTTTAATGCGTTTGTTGTTGTAATAATCAATATAGTCTACAATAGTTTGTTCCAATTGCTCAAGTGAGTTAAACGTCTTCTCGTAACCATAAAATATCTCAGACTTAAGAATGCCAAAGAAGGACTCCATCATACCATTGTCTGGACTATTTCCCTTACGTGACATGGACGTCTGGATCCCTTTATCCTCTAGAAATTGATGTTAATACTGATGTTGGTATTGCCAACCTTGGTCACTAAGGTTATCTGCTTTCTTGCCAACTTCTCCTTGGTATGAAGAATACTTGCGTTTACGCCCCACTTTAGGTACTCTCCCTCTTGTCTTCTCAATTCATATATTTGAACTTTATCTTCATAAGCTAATTTCATAATAAAACACCCCAAAAGGTAGATTGTTTCTGTCTAACTTTTGGGGTTTAGTTCAAAAAACTTCAAGAGTGTTTTCTTATAGATAAACTAAGACTAACCTAGCTCCTAATATCTCTGGTAACTAAAAAAGGAGTGAGACAGAACAAATGTTCTGCCTCACTCCCACAAAGATCAAAAAGCTACTACACCATGTAGGTATTTCGATGTTTATTCAAATGCTAGACAATTTTGTCCTAACATTTGCTTAGGATGTTTTTTCTACACTAAGGATTTCAACAGAGTAGCTACCTGCTGGTGATTCGATAGCTACTTTATCTCCAACTTTCTTACCAATCAAGGCTTGAGCAATTGGGCTTTCATTTGAAATTTTACCTGAGAAAATATCAGCACCGGCTGCACCAACGATATGGTAAGTATCTTTGTCGCTTGTACCAACTTCTTGCACAACAACTGTTTTACCAATCGCAACTTCGTCATTGGCAACAGCATCACTATCAACGATCTCTGCGTAACGAATCTTTGTTTCAAGAATTTGAATTTGACCTTCAATAAAGGCTTGCTCATCTTTAGCCGCCTCATACTCAGAGTTTTCTGAAAGGTCACCATAAGAACGGGCAATCTTGATGCGTTCTACAACTTCTGGGCGACGTACGAGTTTGTACTCCTCCAATTCTGCTTCAAGTTGTTTTTTTTCTGCTAGGGTCATTACATATGTTTTTTCTGCCATTTTTTTTCTCTTTCCTATTTTTTAGCCAGTTGGTTTGAAATCAAACTCAGTAGTCAGTGACTGAATTTTAATTAACCAATAAGACTATTTATCTTTTAGTTTGCTATTAATATAAGTTTCAACATTATGCTGGTGCTCTTCATAGCTCTCAGCAAAATAGACATTACCAGTTGATACATCCGCCACAAAGTACATGTACTTGGTAGAAGATGGATTGATAACCGCTTCTATTGCCGACAGACTAGGACTATCTACAGGACCAGGCATCAACCCTTTATGAACATAATCATTATAAGGGGAGTCAATATTCGTATCAATCGTTGTATCTTCTTTCAAGGTCGTTTCTTGACCAAGTTTTCCAAGAACATAAAGAACCGCGATATTACTTTGCAGGGCCATGTCTGAATTAAGACGATTATAGAAAACGCTAGCAATGTTTTTACGGTCATCATCAGTTGCTCCCTCTTTTTCAACAAGAGAAGCTAGAGTCAAGATTTCATTAACGTTGTGGTTACTTGATAAAATTGTTGCATAGTATGGTGATAGGTGGGTATCCATCGTAGATAGCATTTCCTCTACCAAAGATTCCACCGTCGTATCGTCATGAATATTATAAGTCGCTGGAAACAGATACCCCTCTAGGACATACTTAGCATCTGTAGAATTCGGAAGGTTTGCCAACAAGGTTGGGTACTTCGCTTTCATCTTAGTAATGAAAGCATCATCCTTCATAAGTTTCAAGAAGTCTTTTTCCTTAAGTCCAGTAGATGAATGTTTACCTTTTTTAGCTGATGAATTAACTTCAACCGCCTTGGCGATTTTCTCAATGGTGTATCCTTCTTTAACCAAGACTGTACCCAGAGATGGTTCCTGAGGCTTATCACTTCCTTTTTTCTGAAGTGCCTCAATAATTTCATCCATAGTCATACTAGGCTGAAGGTTATAGTAACCACTTTTTAGATTTGAAATGTTCTTAAACTTGGTATAGTAATTAAAGACTTTACCAGATTTAATGACACCAGCTGATTCCAACAACTGACCGATGTAACTGCTACCTGAATTTTCAGGAATTTCAACACTAATAAACTTAGTCGACTTGACATCTTTTGCACCAACTGCATCACTAACATATCGATAACCAAAGAATCCAGCTAATGATAAGATAAGAATCAAGAAGACAATGATGTTTCTTGCAACTCGTCCTGCACGACGATTATTTTTATTGAGTTTTTGATTTCGGTTGGAGCATGAAATCGGTTCTTCGTTGATGATTCCGTCCTGTTTAACATCTTTTGGCGAAGACTTTTTCTTCTTCACTTTCTTACGTTTCTTTTTGTTAGATTTTTCAGAGGCTGCTGCTAAAGCAATACTCTCATCACCCTCATTGCCATCAGTTACTAGATCTGACTGAACTCTTACTGGTTCAGAGTGATTACTTACTGTATGATGTTCCCGCAAAAATGCTTCTTTTTGACGTTCTGATGTCATCTTGGACACCAATTCTTTAGGATTCGTGTAGATAGCTTCTTTAGCCTTAGCTTCAATAAGCTCCTTAGCAACATCTGCAGGAATATATTCTTCCTCTGATTCCGCGTTAAGACTAGTTTCCCAAACTGGACGTTTAAAACGACGTTTCAATATTTCAGTCTCCTGAGGAATACTTAAATTTTTCTCCTTATCAACTTGCTCTTTAGGACTTGATATTACGTTTGAATGGACATCAGGGGCTGAAGAATCAGCTTGAGAATTAGAAGACAAGTCAACACTATATTGAAAATCTCGAACCGTCTCAGAAGTCATAGTTTTAGCTATAGCACTATGAGCAACAGAATGAGAACTCAAATTTTGGTTACTTACTTTATTTGACGCTGATCCAGAATCTATTGCATGGCTATCAGCTGACATTGAAAGTGGTGTCTCGGGAACAGCTGCACTTTTTTTATGCTCCTCCTCACGAAGAGAACGGAGCCGTGTCGCTTCTTGTAAATCTCGAAGAATCTGATTTTTAAAGCTTAGGCTATCTTCAGCAGATTCCGAGTATTCATTATGCTTGTCCGTCAAGGCATACCTCCTCTATAGTAACAAACGCCATTATATCTTAAAAAACCAGTTAATGCAAATCAATTGGTTCTTTGTCACAGTAACGTAACACTGGTATTACTAGCCTTCTGGGTTCTCCCAGACCATATTATACCAAATACTATCGCCATGGTTTGATTTGGACTCACCTTCGTCAATGAAACCATTCATCTCATAGTAGGTAATCAGGTAATCATGACAAGTCAAGCTAATACCTTGACGTTTTTGAGCAATAGCCAGGTCTTTAAAAACTGCAATCAAGGATGTTCCAACACCTTGCCTTTTAAAGTCTTTGGAGATAGATAAACTAGTAACCGCGATATAGCCTCCTTGACTAGCATTAGGAGTTACCTTGTAGAATAAGTCATCTGTAAGATATCGTTCCGAAATCACAGGTCCTTCGATATAATCAGCTACAGTGCCATCAATTTCAGCAATTAGGAAAGTATCGCAAATTGTCTCTAAACGCTCTGCAAGAGCCTCTGGTGTAGCAGCCTCTTCAGGCGAAAAATTTATCTTGTTCGATACGAACAACATCAGTCCAATCATTCGTTCTAGCGTGTCGAATAATCATCTAAGATTCCTTTCTATCCAAGAGAAAGAGCCGAGCGAAATCGCTACAGCCCTTAATATATTACATGTGGGTTTGCAAGCTTGCTAGGAGCTCTTCAAATGAACGTTCATAAAGTTGGATGTCCCCAGCTCCCATAAAGACATAGACAGCATTGTCATGGTCAAGGAGAGGTGAAACATTCTCAACTGTAACCACTTTGGCAGGTTTATTGATCTTAGCGGCAAGATCTTCAACCTTTACATCACCGTGGTCAACTTCACGCGCAGAACCATAAATTTGTGCCAGATAGACAGCATCCGCTTCATTTAAAGCCTCAGCAAAGTCATCAAGAAGAGCAATGGTACGGGTAAAAGTATGTGGTTGGAAAATAGCAACAATCTCTTTAGATGGGTACTTTTGACGTGCTGCATCTAGTGTTGCAATAATTTCAGTTGGGTGGTGAGCAAAGTCATCGATGATAACAGTATCACTAATAATTTTCTCTGTGAAACGACGTTTAACCCCTGAGAAAGTTTTTAGATGTTCAGCAACTAAGGCCATGTCAAAACCAGCTACATACAAGTTAGCAATAACCGCAGTTGCATTCAAGATATTGTGACGACCATAAGCTGGTACATGGAATTCCCCTATGATTTGTCCATCATGCTTCACCTTGAAGTTAGACCCCGTGGTTGTACGAATAATATCTGTTGCCATGAAGTCATCATTTTCTTCAAATCCATAATAATAGATTGGTGCATTGGATGTAATTTTACGGAGGTTAGAATCCTCACCGTAAACAAAGAGCCCTTTTTGTACTTGCTTTGCATAATCATCGAATGCTGAGAAAACATCATCAATACTTGTAAAGTAATCTGGATGGTCAAAGTCAATGTTAGTGATAATTGAGTAAGCAGGATGGTACGGCATGAAATGACGTTCATATTCATCTGCTTCAAAGACAAAGTATTGCGCATTGGCAGAACCACGTCCTGTTCCATCACCGATAAGGTATGACGTATCTGTGATGTTTTTCATAGAGTGTGACAAGAGTCCTGTCGTAGAGGTCTTACCATGTGCACCAGCCACACCAAAGCTAGTGAACTGATTCATGAAATGACCCAAAAATTCATGGTAACGCTTGAACTTATAACCATTTTTAATGGCATAAGCAATTTCAACGTTGTTATCTTCACGAAAAGCATTCCCAGCAATCAATTCAACATCTTCAGTGATGTTTTTTTCATCGAAAGGAAGGATTGGAATGCCCGCTTGCTCAAGACCACGTTGAGTGAAGTAGTATTTTTCCACATCGGAACCTTGAACCTTGTGTCCCATTTGATGGAGCATCAAAGCCAAAGCCGACATACCAGATCCTTTAATTCCAATAAAATGATAAGTTTTTGACATAGTTTCTCCTTGCAATCAAACTGCGATTAATTTGCATCTTCTAAATGCGTCAAATTTAGTTCTTGAGCAATTCGGTGTTCACGGTGAATTTGACGTTCTGTGTAATTATAAACCTGGCTACGTTTCAAGAAGTCATAGCTATTTTTCTTGACGTTCTTACGAGATGGATTACTAGGTTGTTGATAAGTTGGAGCCACTTCTGCCAAGATATAAGTATCTTGTTTCAGACGATTTGCCAAGTGATGGATTTTTGAGTGTTTACCATTTGGTGCTAATGTTCTCTTAATAGCACTTACAGGAGCTCCCAAGATAGACGTCATCACTGGCTCCTTATCTGTCGTTACAGCAACTGCCTCAACAGTAGCCTCAAAGCTTGGCTTATTTTCTACCTTAGGCTTAGCAGCTAGTGAACGGATATTCGTAGATTTAGTTGATTGAGCTTCTTGGCGTAGGTATTTTTGGCGTTTATCACGTACGTCACGCTTCGCCTTTTCACGGGCTTCTTCAGCATAAGTCATTCCATCCTCTTGTGTTTCAGCTCGGTCTGGAGCCTGCTTACGTTTATGAGGCTTAGCTGACAAGAAATCATGGTTCAGAAAGAAATCGTTATAGTCCTTATCCTGATAAGGACCACGGATATTAGTGATTAAATCTTCATTTTCGTATAAACGCATAGAGATAGGTTCTTGCAAGCAAGATTCTCCGTCCGGAATCAACGGAAATTGTCGTCTTTGGCGATGCATAAAAGACTTCCTTTCGTTTTCGAGATGATACGTATCTTAATATAAATAATCGGGAATGGGGAGATACGTCTTGCAATATTCTATTATATCCTAATTCAAAAGATTTGCCTAGTGTCATTTTTATATCTTAGTATTCCAATATTAAGTATAACAGATTAAGATATTGCAATACCAAGAATTTCTTTAATATCCTCAACTGTCATGCTAGCACAGCTTTCATTGCCATCTAATACTGTTGTAACGAGATTTTTCTTACCTTCTTGAAGCTCAAGAATCTTCTCTTCGATAGTACCTCTTGTAATCAAACGGAAAACTTCGACATTTTGTTTCTGACCTATACGATGAGCACGACTAATAGCCTGCATTTCCACCGCTGGATTCCACCAAAGGTCAATCAGAATAACTGTATCAGCACCAGTCAAGTTGAGCCCTACCCCCCCTGCTTTTAAAGAAATCAAAAAGGCATCTCGACTCCCCTGATTGAAGGCTCTGGTCATCTCCTGACGACTATCAGATGGGGTCGACCCTGTTAGCTTATAAGAGGAAATACCTAACTCTTGTAAAAGTTCCTCTGTAATATCTAACATCCCACGAAATTGTGAAAAAATAAGGACACGATGGTCTGATTCCTTAATTTGACTAAGTAGGTCTCTAAGACTATCTAATTTCCCACTATCACCAGCGTAATCCATAAAGAGGGCTGGCGTGTCACAGATTTGGCGTAAGCGGGTAATTCCTGACAAGATTTCCACCTTACGACGATTGATTTCCTGATCACTTGCTGAAATTAAACCTTGTTGCATCTGTTGCAATTGTGCTAAATAAATAGCCTTTTGACTATCCGACAATTCACTTTGGTGTGTAATTTCAATCAGGTCCGGTAAATCAGGAAGAACCTCATCTTTTTTACGTCTAAGAATAAATGGAGTAATGTACCGGGCCACTTCCATAGGTGTTAGCTTAAGAAAAGTTTTCTTAGCTGGTAAAAGCCCTGGTAAAACAATCTGGAAAATAGACCAAATCTCCAACAAATGATTTTCAATAGGCGTTCCAGATAGAGCTAGGCAATGCGGAACAGAAAAATCACGTAAATATTGAGAAATCTTCGTCTGAGTATTCTTCATGACCTGTGCCTCATCTAGAATGAGATAATCATACTGACCAGCCTTATAAACATCAAAATCCTGACGGAATGAAGCATAGCTAGTAATAATAATCTGATGGTCTTCTGCAATGATCTCATCACGTTTTGGCTTAAGTCCATAAGAAACTGCTACATCTAACTGAGGAGCAAATTTTTTAAACTCATCCTGCCAATTGTAAATTAAACTCGATGGCGATAGAATCAAGACTCGTTGTCCATCCTCTAAATGTGCAGAAAGATAAGCAATGGTCTGTAAAGTTTTCCCCAACCCCATATCGTCGGCTAAAATACCACCAAAACCATAGTGATGCAACATTGATAGCCATTGAACTCCTCTTTCTTGGTAAGGACGAAGGTCAACTTCTACATGATAGGATGGCAAGTCGAATGTTTCCGGTTTTCTCAAATGTTGCGCTAGCTGTTGAAAATCTTCTGAAAAACGAACAGAATCATTTTCTGAAAGAGAGTCCATCAATTGATAGGCGGCTAATTGATGGAGTTCTAGATGCCCTTCCCCCGAATAACGGGCCCTCAAAGTTCTTAGACTCTCACTGATACGTTGTGTCCCCTCATCAAAGACAATCAACTGACCACTACGATTAACAAAGTAGGGCGCTCTGTCCATCAAAGCTTCTAAAGCATGATCCACATCCTCATCATCGAGACTTGAAAAATCAAACGAAATCTCTAATAGATTTCCTTGACGCTCTACCTGAATTTGTGGACTCTGTTCAACACGTAAGTCACGCAACTCCTGTCCAATAAGAACTGGCCCTGCATTTTCAAAAGCTGGTAGAGTATTTATAAAGAAATCATAGAGCTCTTGATTACTATTTAAGCGTTTAGATGACTGAAAATCAGGGGTAAATCCATGTTTAACCATCAAACGAAAAATAGCCTGTTCATTACGATAGTTACTAGTAAAGCCTAAATGACTTAACTCATAACGATTATCCACAACATATCCATCAAAATCAAAAGCCAATGTGAGCACAACCTCGCGTTCACCTTTCAAATCAAAGCGAAATCTCGGGGTGAAATCTTTGATATTAAACGCTTTTGGGGCTTTAACCGGTCCCATAGTCTTAAAATCAGAAAGACTAGCAGCTAAGATAGCTTGTTCTTCTAGATTAAAACTGACATGTTTATTCAAATCGCTTCCGATAGGGAGAGAACGTAAGCCAAGCAAAATTTTTTGCTGTTTTCTATTAAGACGATAGAAAACACCCTGATAAAAGATAATACGATTATTAAAAAATGTTTGGCTATTTTTCTCAGCAACAGTCAATTCAATCATTTTGGGCTCGACACAAATATCAAACGAGAAAAGATTGGCTTCAGCAGTCAAGTCCTCTACCAAAAAGCTGCGATATTCAATACCTTCCCATTCAAACCTGAAGCCATCCAAATCTTGCATCAACCTCAATCCCTCCTCAAAAAAACCATAGGGGAGACTAAGGTGTCGTGCATTATTCGGTAAAATAAAGGTTAAATTTGTTTTGGCTTCATCTGGAATCATCCGTCCTAAAAAGTCTAAAAATGCTTGTGAAGCCTGGTCAAACTGAATGAGTGATAGAGGTTCATAGTAATTCTTACCTATCTGATAATAGCCTTCAGTCTCTATAAGCTTGAGGAAGGCTGGGATATCTCGAACAACGTAAGAACGTTCGTCCGGTAAGCGACGTAAACGTAAACTCCACCAAATCTCTGAACCAAAGGTAGATTCCTCTCCCTCTACCGTGAGGCTATATCTAACTGTATCATTCTCATTCAGAGAAAGGCTCTCTAAAAATAAACCACCAAAAGAACGCCCCCGCTCTTGGTCCTGGGCGGACTCTTGTTTCTCCTCTAATTTTGCTAAGAGACGCTGGCCCTCCTTAGCATTTTTTAGATAGTACTCAACCGCTGCCAAATGGGAGCAATAGCCTTTTTGAGCGAAAAAATCACAGTCACACATGATTTCAGGATCATCGAGTGCATAAATTAAATGATGTTGACCAACCGTCGTGTCCAACTGAGTTTCTGAGACCTGACTAATGGCAATTAAACCCTTTTCAAAAAGTTTAATTCCCTCATTACGGACTCTACCCGGAATCAATTTCGCCATAGTATTCACCCCTATCTTATCCCCCTATTATAGCACAAAACTCTTATAAATTCGGACTTCACAAAGATAAAACAAAAAAAACACTCCCTAGGGAGTGTCGTCGATTTTTATTAATAATCAAGTTTATCTGAGTGACCTGAACCATTGCCTACATAGTAACCTGTCTTACAGTTGATACTAAAGAGATAAGTTCCATCTGGAAGGTACATGTTGTAATAACCATTTCCGTTGATGATGTTGACTGGCTCAAGGATAAAGTTATCTCCTGAGAAGTACCCACGTGAGTGAGATGTTGCAATGATCTTATCAAGAACACCATCAGCCCAAGTCCAAGCTGGATTACTTGTATCCGCTACTACGTTTGCATTATAAGGCACACGAGAGCGATCACGTTGAAGGATAGATGGATTGTAATTCATGATGCCACGTGTCACAACTGTTGAAGTTGCAGCTGTACCACTAGAAACTCCACCAGCCGCACCTGTTACACCTGAATTAGCTGCTCCAGATGTGTTGTCTCCCGAAGGAGTAGCGGTATTAACACTTTCAGAAGCTGTCACTGCAGACGTTGCACTTGCAGCCTTACCCTTTTCTTCAAGCTGTGTTTTACCGCCCTTAATGACTTCTTGGATAATGCTATCAAGACTAGCATTGCCAGTATTTGTTACACGTTCTGAAAGATCATTAAAGTTTGCATCAGATTTAACTGAGATAGAGGCATTATAGCTACCGTCTACAAGAGCATCTGATTCATACTTACTATTGACTTTTTCAATAGCTTCGATTTGTTTCTTCAAGTTATCGTATTTGGTCTTAGCTGCATCATAATACTTGGTTTTTTCCAATTTTTTAAGTAGTTTTTCCAAGTCTGATAGCTTACCAAATTGATCATTAGCTAGTTTTGTTTGCTCATCATCTGTGAAGAAATTCTTATACATGTCTTCGAAGGCTTTATTATCAGAAGCTGATGCGCCCTTGCTTGATGATGATATCACTGCTGAAGAAGCAGTGCTTGTAGTTTTCGCAGATTGGCTATGTGTTACTTTATAAAGAGCATAGCTCCCACCAATTATAGCTAGAGCAAGAACCGTGAGAGCACCGATAACAACACCCTTACGGCGATAAACTGGAATATCACCATCAAAGACACCTTTATGAGATGGAGAAATATACCCTGAAGAGATTTTATCTTCTGCTGATGGACGACTAACTGTCATAGACACTTTTGGTGTCGCTTTTGCTTCATCAGCTTTAACTCCTGTTACACCAGCAACTGTTGTGGCAATAGCGTCTGAGTCGATTGTTTCTGAGACTCCAACATCTTCCAACAGAGGTTTAGAGGCTTGTGGTTCAGAAGACTTGTCATCAGCAGGTAAAGTACTTTCTGGTTCCGGATCATCAACATTGTCTACCATAGCAGTGTTATCAACTTGTTGATTAGTTGAGGTAGTCGTCGCAGTAAGGGCTTCACCAAGATCAAATTTTTCTGCTTCTGACGTGATAAAACGATCAGCATTAGTTGATGTTATGATGGTTTCAGAGCTTTCACTTTCTGGTTTCACAGTGATTTCAGAGTCAACAGGAGCTTGAGTATCATCTGCCTTAGTTTCAGTTGTGCCAAAACCAGATGTAATAGGTGTTACTGTTTCGTCAGCAGTCGTTGAGTTAGTTGACTCATTAGCCAATGTTTGACCAATCAAACCTGAATCAGCAAATTCCTGACGTTGCTTTTGAATGAAGGCATCCAAGGGTGATGTATCGCCATCTGCTTCAATTTTCTTTGAAAATTTTTGTGAGGTAACTTCTTCACGATGTTGCTTAATATACTTATCCAAAATACTATCTGTTTCGGTTACACCAGCATTAATCTCAGCTTCTTTGCGGACAGCCTCACCGACTGTCATTTCCTTGGCATCTTGGAAATCTAACTCTTGGCTTTCTTCATAGCCATTTTGTGTTTTATCTTCTGACACGTTTAATTTACCTTTCTAGCCTCAGAACGGCGAACACGCTCTCCAAAATATTGATACAAATCAACGCGAAGTGTTCCGTTATAAAGCTTACGTTTTTTATCAGCTTTCATGCCGTATTTACTTTCAAATTGTTCATCACTGGTCAAGATAAACTTGCTCCACGTTTTAAGCGGCGCAAAAGTTTGACCCATTTCATTATACAAGATATCCACGGCCTTGTCATCCAACAAGCGCTCCCCATAAGGAGGATTTGAAATAATGACACCGTTTATTTTATCTGTTTTCAAGTCCTGTAAACGCATTTGTTTGAATTTAACAACATCTTCAAGACCAGCTTCGCGAGCATTAGCCTTAGCAATCTCAACCATACGGCTATCAATATCACACCCCATAATGTCTAATGCAACATCGTAATTTGCCTTGCTATCAGCTTCATCTCGTACTGACTGTACTAAATCTTTACCCACCCAATTCCATGCCTCAAAAGCAAAATCACGATTAAAACCTGGTGCAATATTCATTCCAATCATAGCAGCTTCAATACAGAAGGTCCCCGAACCACAAGTTGGGTCAATCAAAGGTTTGTCAGGATACCAGTTGCTAAGTTCAAGAATAGCAGCTGCCATATTTTCTTTAATAGGTGCCCCACCTTTATCAGTACGATAACCACGCTTAAAAAGACTAGCGCCTGTAGTATCAATTAAAACAGTAGCCTTATCCTTTAAGATGGAAACTTCAATCTTAAATTCCGCACCTGTTTCTTGAAGAGGCACTCCTTCCGGACGGTGGAAATACTTCTGTAGTTTTTTAACGACAGCTTTTTTAGAAATCGCCTGAACAGACGGCTCATTATGAAGCTTTGATTTAACACACTTAGCTTTTGAAATTGGGAACTTTGCACCTAAGGGAAGATAATTTTCCCAGTCCAAAGCAAAAACTCCCTGAAAAAGCTCCTCAAAAGTACGTGCTGGAAACTCACCCACCACAATCTTGATACGGTCTGCAGCTCTCAACCAAAGGTTAGTTTCAGCAATTGCACGAACATCACCTTGAAAACGCACCTTACCATTTTCAACCTGGGTCTCATACCCCAACTCACGTAGTTCACGTCCAACCACAGCTTCAAGTCCGGCTGCAGCAGTTGCTACTAATGTAAATGTTTCTTTCATTGTCATCCTTTTACCTAATTATTACGAGTACAAATTTCCCTAAGCTATAGCTTATTATTCACTCTTGCCCTTAGATGGTAGACGCAAAAGAGACGATTCTTGCTAAAAGAAGGCTGAGACATGTGTCCCAGCCTCACCTATATGCAATTTTCTATAAGCCATGTTCTGTTCCAGAAGTGACTAGGTACCACTTCCTTCGATAATCATCTGTCTACTGCATAGCAGTCAGAATGGTCCGTTCGTTTCCGGCCATCCCATGCCCCTACCAAAGTTTGGGTTGCTAGCTTGAGGGGTTTACCGCGTTCCACTTTTTAGGTTTCCCTAAAAACTCCGTCACTGTGGCACTTTCAGAGCTACTAAAACCTATCCGAAGACTTAGCCAGTTCGCTCGCCGTAACTTGAAAATCAAGTCCCTAGGCTTATTGATTCGCCTAGCACAAACACTACTGGCATCACAGCCAGTGCTAGCATGGACTTTCCTCATGGAAGACTTGCAACCATGCGATTATCCGAAAATTGCACAAAACCAGTTTTATTCGACGATTTGTTTTCCAAAGACCTCTTTTTCCAAACGACTGATACGTTTTAAGATATCATAGTTTGAAGCCGAAGCAATATTGGCAGTGGCATGTGATGGTTCACTTGTCGCACTTGCATATGCGGGACGGCTTGCAGGAGCCGATGTTGCCTTAGCCTTCAGTTTTGCATTTTCTTCTTGCAATTCCTTAACTAGAGCAATGTAGACAGTGTAATCTTTGATCACATCATCTAGAAACTCATCAACTTCTGTTTTATCGTATCCACGTATGCTTGTTTTAAATTCTTGTTCGTAGATTTTCTTGGGCGTTAAATTAATCTTAGCCATTATTCTTCTCCAATACTTATCTTATCTAACTTACTAATACTTTACAGTCTATTGTTTTCATGATACAGAAAAAAATATAAAAATGCAAGTTTAAAACGCAATTATATCCTATTCCGACATGACTTCATTGAGGTCATCAAAAGTCAATCGAAATAAGGGATAATCACTCGCTGCTATTATCATATTATAAAAATATTTCAAATTTGTTTCATTTTCAGGCTCATAAAATAAATAAGCTTGGTCTGTATTATCGATGAGAAACTGATTAAATTGTTTGAACTGAGCTGGCGATTGATAAGCTGGAAAACTATACTTTACGAAATCAACTTGTTTAAAGGCTGCCAATTTTTCTTGGTTAGCTTCACTCCAATTCTGACCGTGTGTTTCAAATGGAAATAACGTCGCTAACCTCAAAGGGTAGTCTTTCTGAAGTTCCTTAGCCACTTCTAGCGCCCAAAATTCAAAACCAAGGTTCCCAGTAAAAATCATCCAATCCACACCTTCATCTAAAAAACGTTTAAGATCACGTTTGATTGCTTTCTTAATGATGTTTACCTTAGGATCCTTGTCTTTAAAAACACCAAGTTCAAAGCTCTTATAGCCCGTTATGAGTAGTGATGTCATTTATTGTTTTCCTCGCTCATTTTATGGTATAATAAAATAGTCTTTATGCATATCTTATAAATAAGAAGGGAAAGAAATGGTAAACTATCCCCATCAGATATCTCGTAAGATAGCACAAGTACGTACTAAAAAATCTAATAGAGTTGACTTTGCCAATCGGGGGATGAACTTTGAATCTGCTATTAATGCGACTAATGATTACTATTTGTCGCGTGGCTTAGCCGTTATTCATAAGAAACCTACACCGGTTCAGATTGTCAAAGTCGATTATCCAAAACGCTCACGAGCAAAGATTGTAGAAGCTTACTTTAGGCAAGCCTCAACTACTGACTACTCTGGCGTTTACAAAGGATACTATATTGATTTTGAAGCCAAAGAGACACGGCAAAAGACATCTATGCCTATGAAAAACTTTCATGCGCATCAAATTAAGCACATGTCTCAGGTCATCAATCAAGATGGAATCTGCTTCGTGCTACTCCACTTTTCAACGCTTAAGGAAACCTACCTTCTGCCTGCCAAAGACTTAATCGCTTTTTATCAAATTGATAAGGGGACAAAATCAATGCCTCTTGATTATATCAAAAAAAGAGGTTATGCAATCGCAGAATCAGCTTATCCTCAAGTTCCTTATTTAGAGATCATTGAAAAATTATTAGGTGGTAACACATAATGGCTAAATTTAATTTCAGCAACTTTAAAGAATCACTTAACGGTTCAACTAAACGTGCTAAAAACACACAGGTTAAACGTTCAGATTCTTCTCGCTATAGCAAAGGAAAACGCTCAGCTGCTTCAGATCAAAATTTAGGATGGCGTATTGCAAAATACGCTTTTATTGGACTACTCACTTTCTTTGTAATCTGTGTCATCGCTGGTGGCGGACTCTTTGCTTACTATGTTAGCAGTGTTCCTAAACTTACCGAGAACAAGTTGCAATCAACAAACTCAAGTAGGATTTACGATGGTAATGGTAGTCTTATTGCTGACTTGGGATCCGAAAAACGTGAAAGTGCATCAACAGATGAGATTCCTATAATCCTAGTCAATGCAATTACCTCTATCGAGGATAAGCGTTTCTTTACCCATCGCGGCATTGACGTTTATCGTATTATGGGAGCCGCTATTAACAACCTTCGCCATAACAGCACTCAAGGGGGATCTACACTTGATCAACAGTTGATTAAGTTAGCCTACTTCTCAACTAATACCTCAGACCAAACCCTTAAACGTAAGTCACAAGAAATATGGTTATCTCTCCAAATGGAGCGTCAGTATACTAAACAAGAAATCTTGACCTTCTACGTTAATAAGGTTTATATGGGTAATGGTTACTACGGTATGAAGACCGCAGCTAAATCTTATTTTGGTAAAGAATTAGGTGACCTCTCAGTTGCCCAAGCAGCTCTTCTTGCTGGTATCCCACAAGCACCAACACAATATGATCCTTATGCTAATCCGGATGCTGCTAAAGAACGTCGCAACACTGTTCTTAATGAAATGTATGAAGACAAAAATATTTCTAAAGAGGAGTACGAGCAAGCTAAAGCAACGGATATATCAGATGGTCTTCTTCCACTTACGAATAAAGCTAGCTACGAACCATACCTAGATAACTACATCAAACAAGTTATTGAACAAGTCTCTACCGAAGCCAATGCTGATATCTACTCAGCTGGACTCGATGTCTATACAAATCTTGATCCTGATATTCAAAAATACATTTGGAATGTCTACAACTCAAATGATTATATTGCTTATCCTGATGACAAATTTCAAGTAGCTTCTACTATCATTGATGTTACCAATGGACGTGTTGTTGCTCAATTGGGATCACGTCACCAAGACGAAAACATTGCCCTTGGTACAAACCAAGCTGTTCAAACTGATCGTGACTGGGGGTCTACAATGAAACCTATCACCGATTACGCACCTGCTATTGAAAAAAGGGTATATACTAACACTGGTACTACCGTTTACGATACCCCTTATAATTTCCCAGGTACTTCAACTCCAGTTTACAACTGGGACCGCAAGTATTACGGAAGTATCTCTCTGACTTATGCGATTCAACAATCACGTAACGTTACTGCGGTTAAAGCGCTTCAAGCGACTGGCTTGGATTATGCTCAATCCTTTTTGAAAGATTTAGGTATTGAGTACCCAGAGATGTTTTATTCAAACGCTATCTCATCTTCAACAACATCATCAGATCCTAAATATGGTGCTTCAAGTGAGAAGATGGCGGCTGCCTATGCATCCTTTGCCAATGGTGGTACTTACTATAAACCTTCCTACATTAAATCAATTAAATTTGAAGATGGTTCAACAAAATCATACGATTCTAAAGGTGTCGAGGCCATGTCGCCACAAACAGCTTATATGATGAATAGCATGTTGAAACAGGTTTTGACAGGTGGTACAGCGACTGAAGCTTATGTACCTGGCACCATCAATGCCGGTAAAACGGGTACATCTAACTACAGTGACGATGAGTACTATCAAGTACAAAAAGAAAGTGGCGTCTACGCTGATCTTATTGTTCCTGACGAAACGTTCGTTGGTTATAATACTAAATATGCAATGGCCATTTGGACAGGTTATGAAAACCGTAAAACTCCACTTTATGGCTCAGACCTAAATATCGCTAAACAAATCTACGGTCTAACAAGTAGATACCTCAACCAGATGTATGGTGCAGGTTCGAAAGATTTCGATATGCCTAGTGGTGTTTACAACAATGGTAGTTACGTCTTCCTAACTGGTTCGTCAACGTCAAATGTTTATACCGGATCACTAGGAACATCTAGCTCATCATCAAGTTCGGATTATGGTAAAAGTAGTGACTCATCAAGTTCGGATTATGGTAAAAGTAGTGACTCATCAAGTTCACAAGATAGTCAACAGTATGGCCCAGATGCATCAACAAATCCTTCAACATCGGGTTCTAACGGTGCTGAGAATTCAAATTCAAACACTTCTACTTCTACAGTAGATGAGTAAAAAGGAATTGAAAAGAGTTATCCATTAGATAGCTCTTTTTACAACCATAAATTTTAATGAAGTCAACTAAAAACACTGGAATTCTATCCAGTGTTTTTGAAATATCCTCTTATTTTGAAGCAAGGGATCCCATTGGGTCCCAAGGCGCAAGCACTTGTGGATCCGCTTCATAGGCAGCCAACTCTTCAGCTGTAAGGAAATCTTTGCGAACAACGATTTGATATGTATATTCATCCATCCAAGCATCAGAAGCAACAAAGTACCCCTTTTGTCCAACCTTATCTCCCCAAGAGTTTTCAATCTTCCATTTAATTGGTTTACCATCAGCATCCAGATCAACACCTGTCAATACCATGGCATGGGTCATGAGAGATTCACTGTAGTCTAAACGTCCAGCCTTGTCTTGAGTCCAGTTAATATCCATGCTAGCTGTAAAATCGTAAACATTAGTTGCAAGAATACCTTTTTGACGGTCCGAAACCTGACCAACATCTGAACCAAACCATACACTCTCTCCTGCCTTCATCTGTGCAATAGCAAGCTCTTTGAATCGGTCCATTGGGAGGTTAATATAACGAACACTTGGCGCACCTACAACATTTCCCAACATCTCAACCGTGTAAGATTTTCCGTAAGGTTTATCAGCTGTTGGAGCGTTGATAACTGATACATAGTCGCTGAGTTTAAGGCCAACATATTTTTCAAAGAAGGCCCGTGGCGTGATACCCTTCTCAGATTGATAGTTATCATCTTTATCTCGATAGGCAAAATCAAACTGACGTGGTGGCAAGCCAAGGGTCATGGCAAGATAATTGAAGATTTCTTGAAGGAACTCCTCCTTTTTAGCTTGAACAGCAGCCTGATCAGCACCACTGGCAATCAAATCGCGCAAGATTTGGGCATCTTGACGAAGGAGTTTATTAAGGTATTGATTAAGCTCACGACTATTGCTTGAAGCTACAGATTCTGGATATACTGATTTTGGTACAACACCATATTTTTCAAAGAGTGATACGACCATATCCCATTGTCCACCATCTTGTTGAGGGGTATCCAAAAGGAATTTAACCTTACGACTACCAATTTCTTGATCTGCTGTAGCAATAATTTGTTCCAAGAACCAGTTTGATTTTTCATATTTATCCCAGAAAAATGTGTGGGCTTGAGAAAGCTCGAAACTTTCCAATTTGAAGTCTGAAATCAATTTATGGCGGAAAGTATTAAGGGCCGCAAACATCCAGCAACGACCTGAAGCTTTTTGGTTAGACACCTCATCTTTAGTCAAATCAATTGAGAAAACAAAATCATTTTCCACTTCTGATTGACGTGTCTCGATAGATTTAAGCAAGCCGTTATGGGTTACTGCATTTTCAATAGCGCCATACTTGGCATTGGCCTCATAATCTGCAAATAGTTTTTCTGTGAAATCTGTTGATAGTGAAGTCATAAGATTCCTCCTTTTAAGACTTATTACTATCTATTTTATCACTAATTTCTGAAAATTCAATTTAAAAATACCCCTAGGTTAAACCTAGGGGTACGACAATCTTATTCAACTTTATCAAAAAGCGTTTCAGGTGCTGGTTTAGTTGGCTGACATGACATGACAATGAGTACAATACTTCCAATGAATGAGAAGAAAGTCAAGATTGGTACAAGCCCTATACAACTTAGAAGCCCCCAAGCCGGATGAATACCTGCATCTCGCAAACGACGAAATTGAAGGGACAGTTGTGGAATTAATATGATCAATCCAAAAATCATTATTGGTGACATATATTTCAAAATCATTTTTTGTATTTCAGTTGAGTCATTTAATATCGCTGGGTTATGAGACACATTACTGAAGAAAGGAATGAGAACAAAACCTACTACAAGGATAGTACTAATGATGACATTAATCAAGTAAACCCACCAGTAGTCTGGGCGTGTCGAACGTCCACTAAAATCAAAGGCACGCTTCCAAAAATCAATATAAGCTTTAATCATAAATCATTTCTCTTATTATTTCCAAAAATCATCAAAAATGGTGATTGGCAAGTGACGTTTGTGTTGACCTTTACGCCACCAAGTCTCAATCGTTTCCTGAGCTTTGGCTGATACTTCCTTGCCTTCAAGGTAATCATCAATCTCATGATAGGTCACTCCCAATGCCACTTCGTCGGCAATTCCTGGTTTATCTTCTTCCAGGTCAGCTGTTGGTACTTTTTCATAAAGGGCTTTATCAGCACCAAGCTCTGCAAGAAGGGCAGCGCCTTGACGCTTGTTTAGACGAAAGAGTGGCAGGATATCCGCACCACCATCACCAAATTTTGTGAAGAACCCTGTAAGGTTTTCAGCGGCGTGGTCTGTCCCAATAACTGCTCCACTATTTTCACCAGCAACCGCATATTGGGTTATCATACGTTGGCGGGCCTTGATATTTCCCTTATTAAAGTCAGATACGTTTACACCTGCCTTGGCCAGTTCAGCAACCTGACCATCAACAGCTTCTTTAATGTTAATCGTAAGACTTACATCTGGCTTGATAAAAGCTAGGGCACGTTGGGCATCGTCTTCATCTGCTTGAACTCCATATGGTAAACGAATAGCGATAAACTGATAGTCTTTTTCTGTCTCTGCACGAAGTTCTTCAACTGCAAGTTGCGCAAGACGACCAGCCAATGTAGAATCCTGACCTCCTGAAATCCCTAAAACATATGTTTTAAGGAATGGATGTTTGATCATGTAGGCCTTCAAAAAATCAACGGATTTTCGAATCTCTTCCTTCGGATTAATGCTAGGTTTAACTCCTAGTTGAGCAATAATAGTTTCTTGCAAAGTCATATTTTCTCCTTTTACTCTGACAAGTCATGGGCTTTCTTACGCATATTATCAATCAAGGTCATCTTGTGATCCCAGACATCTTTGGCCAAGTCAACTGGATAATCTTGGGGGTTAAGAACGCGCTTGTACTCATTCCAAAGCTCATCCAATTTCTTAGTCGCATAGTTCTTGATTTCATCAAGACTTGGCAAATCATAGATTAGTTGCCCCTTGTCGTAGATTGGGACCAAAAGTGGCACCGCATCAAAATCGCGGACAGTCTTGTTAATGTAGGTGTAAGTCGGGTGGAACATGTTAATTTCTTCTAAAGCATTAACATCCGTGTCTGCGAAGGTGATATAGTCACCTTCTGATTTCCCCTTAGCACGGCTCGTAATACGCCACACTTGCTTCTTACCTGGTGTCGAAACCTTCTCAGCGTTGTTGGACAACTTGATGGTATCCTGCATGACTCCCCGATCATTCTCGATTGAGACAATTTTGTAGACCGCACCCAAGGCTGGTTGATCATAGGCTGTGATAAGATTAGTACCAACACCCCAAACATCAATCTTGGCCTTCTGCATTTTCAAGTTAAGAATGGTATTTTCATCAAGGTCATTTGAAGCGTAAATCTTAGCATCAGGGAAACCAGCCGCATCTAGTTGCTTACGGACCTGCTTAGACAGATAAGCCAAGTCACCTGAATCAAGACGAACACCCAAGAAGTTGATCTTATCACCTAGCTCTTTAGCCACACGGATAGCATTTGGAACACCAATCTTAAGGGTATCATAGGTATCCACAAGAAATATGCAGTCTTTATGAGTAGATGCATAGGCTTTAAAGGCATCATAATCGTTTCCATAAGCTTGAACAAGGGCATGGGCATGAGTACCTGAAACAGGAATACCGAAAATCTTACCTGCACGTACATTTGAAGTTGCGTCAGCACCACCAATCACGGCTGCACGCGTCCCCCATATTGCTGCATCCATCTCTTGGGCACGACGTGTCCCAAATTCCAACAGAGGAGCATCCTCAATAACAGAACGAATACGAGCTGCCTTAGTCGCAATAAGAATCTGGTAATTAAGGATATTCAGTAGGGCAGTCTCTACTAACTGACACTGAGCCAAGGGACCTTCCACTTGAAAAATCGGTTCATTAGCAAATACCAAATCACCCTCAAGGGCTGAATTAATAGTCAACTCGAGTTTTAGATTGGCCAGATAGTCCAGAAAATCCTTCGGATAGCCTAAATCCTTCAGATAAGCAATATCAGTTTCTGAAAAAGTCAGATTTTCAAGATAGTTGACAATACGCTCCAGACCTGCGAACACAGCAAAGCCATTTTTAAACGGAAGTTGACGGAAATAAACTTCAAAAACGGCCTTTTTATTGTGAATACCTTGGTTGAAGTAGACCTGCATCATATTGATTTGATACAAGTCCGTGTGCAAGGTTAAACTATCATCTTTATACAAGGATTTCCTCCAATCGAATAGGTACTTATTTTTTGTTATTAATAGCTTGTTTATGCTGACTATTATAGCATTTTTGAGCAATTGTCTCCACATTTCAGAAAGTTAAATATTGTTTGGATTTTCCGATTTTTCTAATGGTTCTTTTGACGAAAAAGAGTAGCCTTGATGGACTACTCTTCATTTCTATTCATATCCTTAGGTTACTGATAGGCTCGTCTACGTGTATGGACTTACCAACCAGAACTGTGTTTTTATCTTAGTTGGGACTATTATAGCATATTTATAATCTTCTTTTATTGCTTTTTCAAATGCCTATCAAAAAAATGAATCGTAGCCAACCAAAAATCCTCACTCTCTTTCATCAGTAAACGCCAATCTTTTCGATAACGATGATTTGGTTGATAAGCCACCGTCAACATGTGACCTGTTTCATGATATTTTTTAAATGTAATGTAGTGTCCTTTATAATGTGAGACAATATCATCAATTGCTGACGAAGCATCCCATATTTCATCAACGGTACTTTCGAGCAACAAGATTGGTGAATGCATTTGACCAATATCTATCCTAGCAGAGCAATCTTTAGGGAAATCTTTTCTAAAAAGTTTACTGAACAAATAATCTCTAAATCGAAACTTTTGATAGGGAAGTTCTTTTTGCAAATGCGTCCAAAAAGAAGTATGAGAGCTCCATTTCCCTATTATTCCTTCATACACCACATCAGAGGGGGAATTTAGTACCAAGCATTTTGAACGTCATTAAAAATGCTCTCCTCAGCTAAAACTAACTCTGCTCCTTTAGACCGTCCATAGATTCCAATTCTTTCACTATCTACTTGATGATGCTGACGTAGATAATCCTTTGCCTCCACAAGGCACTCTAAAGGAATACGTTTCAAATGTTTTGGCAACCCCTCTAAACCAAAGTAGGCAATTGCTAAACAAATATAACCTCTAGAAGATAGAAGCTGAGCTATGTTCTGTGCCTTTTCAATCCTTCCTTCACTACCGCTCACAATAATCAATGCTGGTGTTTTGATTGCCTTTTTATCATAAAAGAGTCTCACTTGAAAATGTTTCCCGTAAATATCTTGATGACTAATTTGCAAACTCATATAATGTCTTGTGAAAGTTCTCTCTGCAATGACAGTATTTCCTTGCATAATTTTGATTCCCACAAAAAAATGATCTAATAAGGGAATTTTAGAAAGAGAGTTTGGAAGTTTCTTTCTCTTATTGGTCAAGGGCTTGGCATTAAAAATAGTCCCATTGTTGAAATACCTTCATACGAGCCAGAACAAGATGGGGTTTGTGAGATATTAATAATACCATTCGTATCTGTCTGATACAAAAGTCGCTGTTGATTTCCATAAAACATCATGAGCTAAACGCATGGGAGCATTGATACAATAATAATCAGATAGAAACATTTCGACTCGATATGTTTCTCTTGGTTTTAAGTCATTGATGACAATATTAAAAGATTCATCTGCTAACTCAGACGCTGGGATAAGTTCAATTTGCATATTCATATCTTCCTCTTTTTGTTAATATGATTAACAATATGGTTTTAAAATTACCGTGATTTTTTCCACGGTAATTCTCGCCACACCTGTTCAACATCATCCAGCAGTTTCATAACCATTTGAAGGTCCTCCTCACTATAGTTTCTTAAAATTGAAAAAATGGCTTTTTCAATATGTTCTTGCTGCTCTTTATGGATGTTAAAAACCTCAACCCCTTTTTTAGATAATATCAGATATTTATTTTTTTCATTATCCTGTGCAAATTCAAAAGAAACGAGGTCTTTCTTGATTAAACATCTAACACTCTGAGTGACGGCACTCCTTGATACTTCAAGCAACCCAGATAATTTCACTAGATTCACAGGCTGATTCCGACCTATTAGGTCAATCAAACGGACTTCATTAATAGTGTGATTGATTTATCAATACTTATTCCTATGCTGGTCCTTTTTCAACCGTTCAAAGGCTAAAGCAAAGCTATTAAAACATTTATTAAACTTATGCAGTTCTTTCTTATTCATAGTTTCCTTCTTTTTGTTAATGGTATTACAAAATATCGTTTTCTTGTCAAGAAGAGTAAAAAATCCTCCAGAGTCTAACTCTAGAGGATTCATTTCTTATTCCACAACAATATAAATGGAGTTTAGTTAGCTCAAACAGTTTGGGGAACTGTTTAAGGTTGCAAATCAGCAAACAAATTGGTTATTTCACAACAATGTTCACAAGCTTGTTCGGTACCGCAATTACTTTCACGATTTCCTTGCCATCAATCTCTGCTTTGACTTTTTCGTCAGCCAGAGCCACTTCTTGCAATTCTTCGCGTGAAAGGTCTTTAGCGACCATGAGTTTAGCACGGACTTTTCCTTTGATTTGGACGACGATTTCGATTTCGTCTTCAACTAATTTGCTTTCGTCCCAAGTTGGCCAAGCCACATAAGAGATTGACTCACCTGTTGCTGTAAGAGTTTGCCAGAGTTCTTCTGCCAAGTGAGGCGCAAATGGGGCAATCAATTGGACAAAGCCTTTGGCATAATCCACATAGAGTTTGTCTTCCTTGTTAGCCGCGTTAACAAAGACCATGAGTTGAGCAATGGCTGTGTTGAATTTCATCAACTCAATTTGCTCAGTGACAGATTTAACGGTTTCGTTATAAACTTTGTCAAGACCACCATTATTTTCCGCAACGATTTCTTTACTTGTAATCAAACGGTAAACACGATCAAGGAATTTACGACTTCCCTCCAAGCCTTCTTCTGACCAAGCGATAGAAGCATCGAGTGGTCCCATGAACATTTCATAGACACGAAGGGTATCAGCACCATATTGTTCCACCACATCGTCTGGGTTAACCACGTTCTTGAGGGATTTAGACATCTTGGCTGGTGCTTGCTCCAACTCTTCTCCTGTTTCCACATGGAAGAAGGAACCATCACGTTTTTCAACCTTGTCAGTCGCCACAAGAGCACCACGGTGGTCACGGTAGCTTGTTCCCAAGATCATTCCTTGGTTAAAGAGTTTTTGGAATGGTTCTTTAGTTGGAACGACACCGAGGTCATAGAGGAATTTGTGCCAGAAACGAGCGTAAAGCAAGTGAAGAACGGCGTGTTCTGCACCACCCACGTAGATATCGACTGGCAACCATTGTTTGAGGAGGTCCTCATCTGCCAATTTTTCTGTGTTATGTGGGTCGATATAGCGAAGGTAGTACCAGCTTGAACCTGCCCATTGTGGCATGGTGTTGGTTTCACGACGACCTTTGACCCCATCTTCACGAGTCACTTCAAGCCAGTCTGTCAAGTTAGCCAATGGACTTTCACCAGTACCTGAAGGACGGATGTCCTTGGTTACTGGCAAGACAAGTGGCAATTCGCTTTCTGGAACGGCTGTTGAAGTGCCATCTTCCCAATGAATGATTGGGATTGGTTCACCCCAGTAACGTTGACGGCTAAAGAGCCAGTCGCGGAGACGGTAAGTGATTTTTTCTTGACCAAAGCCTTTTTCTTCCAACCAAGCTACAATTTTAGCAATAGCTTCTTCTTTGTTAAGCCCGTTCAAGAAGTCAGAGTTGACATGAGGACCGTCTTCTGTGTAAGCTGCTTCTTCAACGTTGCCACCTTCAAGTACTTCTACGATTGGAAGACCAAACTGTTTAGCAAATTCCCAGTCACGCTCATCGTGAGCAGGTACGGCCATAACTGCACCTGTTCCGTAGCTAGCGAGAACGTAGTCCGCAATCCAGATTGGAATTTCTCTACCGTTAACAGGGTTTATAGCATAAGCTCCAGTCCAAACCCCTGTTTTTTCCTTGGCAAGGTCGGTACGAGCCAAGTCTGATTTAAGGCTAGCTTGGTGTTTGTAGTTAGCTACAGCCTCAGCTTGTTCAGGACTTGTGATAGCATCTACTAAGTCATGCTCAGGCGCCAAAACAGTGAAAGTCGCACCGAAAAGGGTATCCGGACGTGTCGTAAAGACGGTGAATTCCTTGTCAGTACCTTTCACTTTGAAGGTGACATTGGCACCAGTTGATTTACCAATCCAGTTGCGTTGCATGTCCTTGATAGACTCTGGCCAATCCAACTCATCCAAGTCATTGAGCAATCGCTCTGCATAAGCAGTGATTTTAAGCATCCATTGGCGCATTGGTTTACGGACAACTGGATAGCCACCACGCTCAGAAGTTCCGTCCGGAAGGACTTCTTCATTGGCGATAGCTGTTCCTAGTTCCTCAACCCAGTTTACTGGTACTTCCGCCTCATAAGCCAAACCTTTTTCGTAAAGCTTGGTGAAAATCCACTGCGTCCACTTATAGTAGTTTGGATCTGTTGTGTTGATTTCACGATCCCAGTCGTAAGAGAATCCAAGCGCGTTGATTTGACGTTTGAAGTTGGCAATATTTTCCGCTGTAAAGTCAGCTGGATCATTACCAGTATCCATAGCATATTGCTCAGCAGGCAAACCAAAAGCATCCCATCCCATTGGGTGAAGGACGTTATAGCCTTGGGCACGCTTGAAACGGCTAAGGATATCTGTCGCTGTGTAGCCTTCTGGGTGTCCTACGTGAAGACCCGCTCCAGATGGGTAAGGGAACATGTCAAGCGCATAAAACTTAGGTTTTGAAGCATCTGTTCCTGTCTTAAATGTATGATGGTCAGCCCAGTATTTTTGCCACTTAGGCTCGATTTCTTTATGATTGTAAAAACTCATGGTTTCTCTCCAATATTCGTAATGCTTCTATTATAGCATTTTTGAAGGATTTTTAAAGATAGTAAGAGAAGTTTACGAGGTAACTTGAACCTGGCTTAGTTTGCGTTTTTTTGCATTTTTATATACAAAAAACGTAAAAAGATACTATACTAATATCAGAAAGCAGGTGACTCATGTATCAGGAACAACGATTTGAGAGAATTTTGATGCTCTTGGAAGAGCGAGGAAACCTATCTGTCAAAGAAATGGTTGATGAATTAGGAGTTTCCAAAGATACTGTCAGAAGAGATTTTTATTGTCTCAGCCAGAGGAATCTGGCTCAACGTACCCATGGCGGTATTCTTCCAGTTAAAAACACCAGTGTTCTTTGCTTCCAAGAACGTCAGAAAGGACTCACAGAAGATAAGAAAAAAATGGCAGACCTGGCGCTTAGCTTCATCAAAGAACAATCTCTACTTTTTTTCGATGTTTCTACCTTGATGCTTGAAGTTTCACAAAAATTAACTAAGAACGTCACTGTTTACTCCCACTCCTTGGATAATGCCTTGGTCCTAAGTGGTAAGGAAGGGATTGATTTTCATCTCTTGGGAGGCAAATTCTACACTAAAAACCGCTTCTACTACTCGATTCACGAAGCACAGATCTTGCAACATCTACAATTTGACTTAGCCTTCTTTGGAGCGGCTAGTCTCAATCAAGGATTGGTTAGCTTTGAAGATAAAGAAGACGTTGCCGTCAAACAGCTAGCCTTGCAAGCTACTAGAACTAAGATACTTATTGCTGAATCTGACAAATATGAAAAGCATTCCAAATATATCTTGGGTAAACTTGAGGACTTTGACTATTGGATTACAGATAAGGAGCCTGAGTCTGATATAGTTGAAACACTTAAAGATAAAGTAATAATCTTATATGATGGAAAGGATAGCGATTATTAGTAAAATTCGTTTGATTATCAGCGATATTGATGGGACTATTCTCACTAGTAACCACCAGGTAGATGATCAACTGATTGAAGTCATGCCAGAGCTTGAAAAGGCGAAGATACCTTTTGTTTTAGCTTCTGTCCATTCTCCACTAGGAATGCAACCAATTGCTCATAAACTAGGACTTCATGACAATCCTATCACCTGCTACAACGGGGCCTAGTACTTGAGGATGATCGTACTATCATAGAACATCCTGTGGATAAATCCGAAACTCGAATATTTATTAACTACTTATCCACAGACTATCCAAGTGTTTCTGTGAATATCCACTCTGGCAAGGATTGGATTACCAACCAACTAAACAAATGGTCTCAGTTGGAAGCAAGTATCACAGGTGAATCTCCTATTATTAAGGAACTCCAAGACACTGTCTCAGATTCAAAGCCTTCTATCCACAAGCTATTGTTGATTGATGAGCCTGAAGTTTATCCAGGACCTCCACCAAAAACTCCTAAGCATGGGTTTTCCACAGACAGTCTTCTACTTATCCAAAGATAACTACTTAGAAGTCACTGCCAAGCACGTTTCTAAAGAACATGCTCTCCTTGAGGTTGCCAAATATTATGACATTCCTCTTGAACAGATTATGACTATTGGTGATAATTTCAACGATAGTCCTATGCTCGCTCTGGCTAGCCTAGGAGTTGCTATGGTCAATGCACCTGAGGGAGTCAAGAAGTCTGAAAATCTAGTGACTGCCTCAAATGATCAACATGGAGTAACACAAGCTATCATAGAGCATGTTTTAAACTAAGCCAATATCGAATGGTGGGAACAACCTTTAATCGCCAACTCGAATTTTAGAACAAGAGAAAAGGTCCCCAAAGGGTCCTTTTCTTTTTTCAATGAAAAAAGCCCTCCTCTCTCGAAGAAGACCAAAAATTTCTAAAGGTAAAGAAGGAGGCCAACAAGAATTCCAATGACATAGCCTGCCAAAACATCACTAGGATAATGAACACCACCTAGCACGCGCAAGATAGCCAAAATTGCTGCGAGAAAAAGCATAGTCCCACCTAGCCACGGATTAAGCAATAAGGTAAACATGGCAATGGTCGTTGCTGAAAAAACATGACGGCTAGGAAATGACTTGCCAAGACTATCCTTTTTAATAAGAGGCTGAATGTCCCAGGTCTGATAAGGGCGTGGGCGATTATAAAGGCTACGACCAAGAGAAAGCAGAAAAAAGCCTTCTCCCATAATAAGCACTGTCGTAAAAAGAACAAACCAGCCATGCCTCAGCCAAACCAAAATAAGAAATATAGGAAAAAGCAGGTAAAAAGTCCTTGTTATAGCCTTGTTCAATCCTCCCAAGACCTTAGCATAAGGACGCAATGGACCGCTAATCTTATCGTAAAATTGTTTATAATTCATCATCCGTTAGAAAAAGGGAGTGACACAGAACTAAATTTAAAAATCTAGATTCTAGTCTCTCCCCCATGTTTAATGAGATAGTCTTACGAGGTTGAAGCTCCTGGTTCCAACCTTTTTGACTATTTTAAAGTTCAGCGATTTGGTAGAGTTCAAGCTCAGCAGCTGTTTCTGAACCAAACATGTTAATCATGATTTTAACCTTGTTGTTTTCAATTTCGACAACACGGCCTTCTTGCCCCATAAAGGCACCATCGATGATTTGAACCACGTCACCAACCTTGATATTCGTATCAAAGACATCAACTGTTTGACCCATTGAAATCAAGATTTGACGGATTTCTTCTTCCAAAAGTGGTGTTGGTTTAGAACGGTTTCCGTGTGAACCAACGAAACCAGTAACGTTTGGAGTATTACGAACAACAAACCATGCTTCGTCTGTCATTACCATCTCAACAAGAACGTAACCAGGGAAGCGGTTTTCTTCCACTTCTTTAACTTTACCGTTTTTCTCAACATTGACAGTTTGAGTTGGGATTTCAACACGCAAGATATTTTCAAGCATGTTATAAGTTTGAGCTCGTTGCAAAAGATTTTCTTTAACTTTATTTTCGTATCCTGAATACGTTTGAAGGACGAACCAGCCCTTGTCGAATGAATCTAGCATTTTAGGATTCCTTTCTTTGTTCTAAATGACATTTAAACATGACCATCAATATTCGAGGCGCAAGCGTTAAATGTAAATGAATGCCTATGTTTTAATTCAAAGCGTAATAAAAAAGCCTGGAGGCCCTTGTTCTCGCTTTTATCTGCATTTATTATAACAAAAAAGAGCAAGCATGCCCACTCTTTTTATGTTTTCTTTAGAAAAAGTTAATCAGTGCTGACATAGTGCGACTCAACAATTCATCAAACGCATAGATGATGACAGTGAAGAATGCAGTATACTCAAGAACTGAACTAAAATCGTGCCAGCGTTGTTTACGCTCTGGCCAAGTCGTGTCTTTCAAGACTTTGAAAATACTTCCGGTTTGTCCTATCTTCTTTCTTTATGCAAGGTATATTTTTTACAATTTTTGCAAAACTTGTTCACTTCTAGTCGTGTTGGTTTGGGAGTGCTACTAACACTAATCGAGTAGTTTCGGTTCCCACAATCTGCACACGCTAGGCTTGCTTTTTTCTGTGCCATAACGCCTCCGTTCTTTTTATCTTACCACTTTTAAACTTAATTGACAAGCTATCTGAATAGACCTGAGAAGGAGTCTGAGAGCTTATCCCATAGGCTGCTTGCTTGATCTTTTACATCATTGACAACGTCTGAAGCCTTGTCTGTCCATGACTTATTATTGCTATTACGTGAATCGTTTGGATTTGCTGTATAATCTAAGGTTTGACCATCAGCCGCATAGGCATTTTCAACGGTAAACTCATTACCTGGTGTATTTGGCAAAACATCTGCAGCGATATAGCTGAAAATAGTTGAAGCCGTTCCTGAGCTTGCTCCTGTTAAGTAGTGATTCTCGTCAGTCTTATCAAAACCAATCCAAGTCGTTATAACCACATCAGGAGTATAGCCAATTACCCACTGGTCACTGGTCAAATCTTTGTTAAACTCGGCCTGAACAGTACCTGTCTTACCTGCCATAGTGTAACCCGTGTAGTTGGCATTAACAGCGGAACCATTTGAGAAGGTACCGAGCATCATGCTAGTCATCTGGTTAGCTACAGACTGGCTGATAATACGTTTAGACTTCTTACTATGGGTAGCAATGATATCACCACTAGCATTTTCAATTTTAGTGATAAAATAAGCTGTATTCATCTCCCCACCATTGGCAAAGGTCGCATAAGCCTGAGCCATTTGTAGAGGACTAGCTGTCACACCACCACCGAGTGCAATCCCTAATTCTTCTGGAACATTATCAAAGTTAAGACCAAATTTCTGACCGTAACTAATCCCTTTTTGTATACCGATTTGGTTAAAGAGATAAACTGCCGGAATATTGTAAGAGTTGGCCAAAGCTTGATACATGGGCACATCATCAGTCTCAATACCACCATAGTTGGTTGGGGTATAGCCATTGTAATCAATTGGCGTATTAGGTAGGTCCTTATTGATGCTCCACCCTGAAGCCAGAGCTGGAGCATAAACCACCAAAGGTTTGATTGTCGAACCAGGACTACGCTTCCCTTGGGTTGCATAGTTGAAATTACGGAAGGTTGTATCACCTGTACCACCTACACGACCTACCAAACCACGAACCGCTCCAGTTGATGGATCAAGTGCTACACTAGCTGACTGGGCTGTGCTACCATCACTTTCTGACGTGGGAAAGAGATAACTATTTTCATAAGTCTGCTGCATATTAGCCTGTGAGTTGGCATCCATCTCTGTATAGATTTTGTAGCCATTTTTAACAATTTCATCCTCACTCAAGCCATAAGTCTTAGTAGCTTCTTCAATGACAGCATCAAAGTAAGACGGATACCTATAGTCATCACCAGTCCCTTGATAAGTATCAACCAAGCGACTAGCCATATCAACTCCAGCTGCACTATCAGCATCAGCTTGACTCAACTTCTCATCATCTACCATATTGGCAAGGACAGTGTTTCGGCGGTTGGTTGCATTTTGGATATTATCAATCGGATTGTAAATTTCAGGTCCCTTAAGCATACCTGCAAGTGTCGCTGCCTCATCCACCGTTAGATTGGCAGCACTTGTCCCAAAGTATTTTTGGCTGGCGTCTTCAACACCCCAAACACCGTTTCCGAAGTAGGCATTATTGAGATACATGGTAAGGATTTCTTGCTTGCTGTATTTCTTGGTTAGTTCCAAAGAAAGAAAGAATTCCTTGGCCTTACGAGTTACTGTCTGTTCCTGAGTCAAAAAGGCATTTTTAGCCAACTGTTGTGTGATGGTCGAACCACCACCAAATCGGCCCATAGAAACAATGGCTAGGAGGAAACGTTTGACGTTAATCCCACTATTTTTGTAAAAGGTACGATCCTCCGTTGCAATGACGGCATTTTCTAAGCTATCACTAATAGCATCTAGCTCCACATAGGTCCCTTTTTGCCCTGACAGTGAACCAGCTTGATTGCCTTCTTTGTCATAGATAACCGTAGTAGCCTTCAAGGCATCCTGAAGATCTGAGACATTGGTCGTCTTAGCGATATAGAAGAGATAGGAGCCTACTGTCAGAACCAACACGGCTACCAAGATAAAGAGAATTTTACCAATATGATAGCGACGCCAGAAACGGCGAATAGGATTTCTTGGCGAAAGAGTGAACTTGCTCAAGAAAGCCCGAACCTTACCTAAGGGTTTGGTCGTGTCAATAGGTTTCTTTTGCTTAGAACGTTGGTAACGTGAAGTCTCTTGGCTTTCTCGTGACATGTCAAGTTCTTCAACGGCTTGTTCAACTTCATCAGGCTTCTTGGCAAAAAGACCTTTTATCCTATCTTGTAAATCCTTCGATTTTCCAGCAGGCTGGGATTCCTTACCCTTCCCGCTAGTTTCTTCTTTAAAAAGTTTGTTTTTTAGATTATCAAAAAGTGTCATAAACCTATTATACCAAGTTTTTACAGGTTCTGTCCTCTTCTAAACGTTCATGATATAATGAAACTATGACTTTACACGTAGAAATTATCAATCCCTACCCTGCAACAACTGTCAAAGAATTACTAGAAACCAAACTCCTCATTCCTCGTAAGATTCGTCATTTCCTACGCACGAAAAAACATGTCCTTATCAATGGAGAAACTATTAATTGGCAGAGTCCTGTTAAAGAAGGTGATAGGATTAGCCTGACCTTTGACACAGAGGACTATCCTAATAAAACTATCCCTATGGGAGATGCCAATTTGGTAAAGCCTCTCTATGAGGATTCGCATATCATCGTGGTCAATAAGCCTGAAGGAATGAAGACGCATGGCAATAAACCCACAGAAATCGCTCTTCTTAACCATGTTTCGGCTTATTGTGGGCAAACCTGTTACGTCGTTCATCGACTAGATATGGAAACTAGTGGAGCTGTGCTTTTCGCTAAAAATCCGTTTATCCTGCCAATTCTTAACCGGCTTTTAGAAGATAAGATGATTCAGCGTCAATACTGGGCATTGACTGAAGGTAAATTTCAGACCAAGAAAACTGTTTATAAGGACAAGATTGGACGCGACCGCCACGATCGTAGAAAACGGGTGGTGGATCCTCGAAAAGGGCAGAGTGCGTATACAACCGTCACACGTCTCAAAACCTTTGAAGGAGCCAGTCTGGTCAACTGCCAACTAAAAACCGGCCGAACTCACCAAATTCGTGTGCATCTGTCCCATCACGGTCATGCTATTCTGGGGGACCCACTTTACAGTCATCAGCCAGCATCTAGACTCATGCTACACGCCCACTCCCTTAGCTTCACTCACCCCTTAACACTCGAAAAAGTCACTGTTAAGGTTAAATCAGAAAGTTTTGAACAAGTGTTGAGAAATCACAAATCATAAAAGCAAACTCACTCTCAAACATAGTGCGAAAGGATTATCCTAATGATCTTCTCGTTATAAGACAGCGGAACCTTGCAAATAAGTTGCTTTTATTGATTTCGAAAGCCTTGACTACCTTGAATCTCCTTTACATTATGTTATCCTTTACGTATAATTTAAAATTTTAGGAGTATTTAATTATGAATCTGGTCGATCAATGGCTAGCAATTAACGCTAAGTATTTCCCAACAGAACAAGTTCAGTACATCCGCCAACGTCTTGAGGCACTTCCTGAACAGCAACTTTCACTGCTTTACTCAATCAGCTTCCAAGATCCTACGATGATGCTCGTCATCTCACTCTTTGGTGGTTCTCTTGGAATCGACCGCTTTATGTTGGGGCAAGTTGGTCTTGGTATCGGTAAACTTTTGACATGTGGTGGTTGTGGTATCTGGTCAATCGTTGACTGGTTTCTCATCATGGATGCTACTCGCCAATCAAACGCTCAAAAACTTTTTGCTGTTATTGGGTAATGAAAAACTATTTCACACGCTTGTGGGCCTACCACCAGCATTTTTTTAGATTATATCTCTTAGTTTTAATGGCAATTTATGGAGTCTACCTTTTACATCTCCCAACACCACTCAACCTTATCCTAAAACCATTTGGACTCAAGGGGTGGAGCGCAGGTCTGACACGCGCTAGTGTTAGACTCTTACACCTAGATTGGCAAGGAGCCTGGGACTATAATCCACTGATATATCCTCTAGTGGTCTATATCTTAACCTATTTCTTTCTCTTTCCCATCTTTAGTGACAAAAAGATTATAGAGAAATAAACTGTCCTATCCAACTCCCATTGCATATCCCTTACACTATTGCTATAATTGTAAGCATCAAAATTTATAATCGAAACAAATGGAGTTTAACTATATGAAACAACAAGATTGGATTGATTTTTTCCAAGCAGTCCACGGACGTAATCCAAGTATCCAAGAAATGGCTGAAGCAGCCAATCGAGGCGAATTTGTCTGAGAAACTCCCAAACAAACTGTCAAAGCAACAAAAAAACTCTCACAAAAAGAGACTGTAGAAAAGACGCAAAACTCAGAAACTGTTGAACATACAGAACCTGAACCATCAGCAGAGACTGTAGAAACTGTCAAAAATGATGTTGACAATTATGATGTCACTGAAGAATCCTTGGATGATTCTAGTATCGATGAAAGACAAACTTTCCAAACTCCTAACATAGGTCAAGAAGCTCCAACAGCCAACTTTCAAGAACAAATAAATCCAATACAAGACACTACTAATAAGCCTTTAAATTCCTTTGCCTAACAAGCTCATGCAAGCTTCCCACAAACAAACAGCACTTCTTAATGAGGCTTGGAAGAAGCCAGAAAAGAAATCTCAAACAAACCTCATCATGATAGCCATCGCTACCATACCAGTTATCCTTTGGACTCTTGGATGGTTCTTACTTGGAGTTATTGGAGACGATTCTAGCATGGGATTAGGTTTGACATTTTGGACTTTGATTGTGGGTCTACCAGCAATAATTATTGACATCCTACCAGCACTTCTAAACAAAACAGAAAAGAAATGGCTAATCTTTCTTTTCTCAATACTGTTAAGCTGGACTTTCATTGGATAGATCATCTTGCTTATTATTTCTATCAATACGAATAAGGAAGCAGAACGCACTAGATAGCAACAAATTATGATGCAGATGTCAGGTAAACAAGGAAGTTCTGATATGTTTAACCCTTTTCATTAATTAACAATAACTAATAAAAAAAAAAAACTCAGAAAAAGTTTTGTACTGACCCCAAAAAATTAGACAACTAATTTATCCAAAGGATTTAGTTCTGTATTACACAGAACTAAGTCCTTTTAATTTTACCTT
>OIBA01000117.1_pt1 | contig 40371 bp, 26 predicted proteins | sample 1580931 | NCBI WGS metagenome assembly OIBA01 (sample SAMEA3882548, study PRJEB24775) | human gut metagenome | biome: human-associated habitat; feature: intestine environment; material: feces | place: Netherlands | collected 2009/2010
GGACGAAAGACCCCCCGCCGCACGTAGTGCGCAGCGGGGGTTCTTTCATGTCCGAGGACGTCCGCGAAGGTCAGCCCTCAGATCCTGCGGTGGGAGACCTAAGCCTCGTTGTACACCGTCTTAAGCTTCAGCAGGTGAGCGTAGCGGTCCATGGCGGCCTGCTCGTTCTCCTTGAAGAGCTCCTCGGCGCGCTCGGGGAAGGAACGCGTCAGCGAAGCGTAACGGGCCTCGTTCATCAGGAACTCCTGATAACCGCCCGCGGGCTCCTTGGAATCGAGTGAGAACTTCTTGCCGGCAGCAGCCTCGGGGTTGAAGCGGAAGAGGTTCCAGTAACCGCACTCGACAGCCTTCTTCATCTCGGCCTGGCAGTTCTGCATGCCGCCCTTCTTGATGGAGTGCATCTCGCAGGGGCTGTAGCCGATGATGAGGGACGGGCCGTCGTAGGCCTCGGCCTCGTGGATGGCCTTGAGGGTCTGAGCCGGGTTGGCGCCCATGGCAACCTGTGCCACGTAGACGTAGCCGTAGCTCATGGCAATCTCGGCCAGGGACTTCTTCTTGGTCACCTTACCGGCAGCGGCGAACTGAGCAACCTGGCCCAGGTTCGAGGCCTTGGAGGCCTGACCGCCGGTGTTGGAGTAGACCTCGGTGTCGAAGACGAAGACGTTGACGTTGTGGCCGGAAGCCAGGACGTGGTCCAGGCCACCGAAGCCGATGTCGTAAGCCCAACCGTCGCCACCGAAGATCCAGAAGGACTTCTTGGTGAGGTAAGCCTTGTCGGCGAGGATCGCCTTGGAAGCGTCACAGCCGCACTTCTCGAGCTCGGCAACGTAGGCGGCGGCAGCGGTCTTAGAGGCCTCGGCGTCGTTGACGGAGTCAATCCAAGCCTGACCGGCGGCCTTGAGCTCGTCGGACGGACCGTCAGCGGCGATGATCTCCTGCGTAGCAGCGATCAGCTTCTTCTGAACGGCCTCGTAACCGACGGCCATGCCCAGACCGTGCTCGGCATTGTCCTCGAACAGGGAGTTGTTCCACGCCGGGCCGTGACCGTCCTTGTCCTTGCAGTAAGGAGCGGTGGCAGCGGGGTTGCCCCAAATGGAGGAGCAGCCGGTGGCGTTGGAGATGAACATGCGGTCGCCGGCGACCTGGGTCACCAGACGTGCATAGGCGGTCTCGGCGCAGCCGGCGCAGGAGCCGGAGAACTCCAGGTAGGGCTGCTTAAACTGGCTGCCCTTGACGTTGGCCGCGATGAGCTCCTTCTTCTCGGAGACGTTCTCGACCATGTAGTCCCAAACGGGCTGCTGGTCCATCTCCTGCTCGGTGGGAACCATCTCGAGGGCGCCCTTGGGGCAGACCTTGACGCAGTTGGTGCAGCCCATGCAGTCGAGCGGGGACACGGCCATGGTGAACTTCATGCCCTTGGCCTTGGGGCCCATGGCGTCGAGCGTGCGGGTAGCCTCGGGCGCGGCCGCAGCCTCGTCCTCGGTCATCGCGAACGGGCGGATGGTGGCATGCGGGCACACATAGGCGCACTGGTTGCACTGGATGCACTTGGTCTCGTCCCAGTGAGGAACGACCACGGCGACGCCGCGCTTCTCGTATGCAGAGGCGCCCAGCTCAAACTGGCCGTCGGCGCAATCGACAAAGGCGGAAACGGGCAGGCTGTCGCCATCCATGCGATCGATGGGCTCGAGCAGGTTCTTGACCTGCTGGGCGATAGCGGACTTGGTCTCCTCGGAGAGCTCGACGGGAGCGGCATCCTCGGCAGTTGCCCAGTCGGCCGGAACCTCGAACTTACGGAAGGCGGTAGCGCCGGCATCGATGGCCTTATGGTTGGCGTCGACGATGGCCTGGCCCTTCTTCATGTAGGACTTGGTAGCCGCGTCCTTCATGTACTGCAGGGCGTCCTCGGCGGGCAGGACCTTGGCCAGCGCGAAGAAGGCGGACTGGAGCACCGTGTTGGTGCGCTTGCCCATGCCGACCTTGGCAGCCAGGTCGATAGCGTCGATCAGGTAGACGTTGACGTTGTTGTTCGCGATGTAGCGCTTGGCCACGGCGGGCATGTGCTCGGCGAACTCCTCGTCGCTCCACTGGCAGTTGACCAGGAAGGTGCCACCCGGCTTGACGTCGCGGACCATCTTGAAGCCCTTGACGATGTAGCTGGGGTTGTGGCAGGCGACAAAGTCGGCCTTGGTCACATAGTACGGCGAGCGGATCGGGGAATCACCAAAGCGCAGGTGCGAAACGGTGACGCCGCCGGTCTTCTTGGAGTCGTACTGGAAGTAGGCCTGAACGTACTTGTCGGTGTGATCGCCGATGATCTTGATCGAGTTCTTGTTGGCGCCGACGGTACCGTCGCCACCCAGACCCCAGAACTTGCACTCGATGGTGCCGGGGGCTGCGGTGTTGGGCGCATCCTCGGCCTCGGGCAGGCTCAGGTTGGTCACGTCATCGACAATGCCGATGGTGAACTCGCGCTTGGGCTCGTCCTTCTTAAGCTCCTCGAAGACAGCGAACGCGGACGCGGGAGGCGTGTCCTTGCTGCCCAGGCCGTAACGGCCGCCGACGACCTTGATGCCCGTCTTGCCGGCCTCGTAGAGAGCGGAGACGACGTCCTGGTAGAGCGGCTCGCCGATAGAACCCGGCTCCTTGGTGCGGTCCATGACGGCGATCTTCTGGACGGTCTCGGGAAGAACGTCGACGAAGTGCTTGATGGAGAACGGACGGAACAGGCGAACCTTGACCAGGCCGACCTTCTCGCCGTGAGCGTTGAGGTAGTCAATGACTTCCTCGAGCACGTCGCAGAAGGAGCCCATGCACACGACGACACGATCGGCGTCGGGAGCGCCGTAGTAGTTGAACAGGCCGTAATCGGTGCCGAGCTTCTCGTTGATCTTCTTCATGTAGCCCTCGACGACGGCAGGGAGCTCGTCGTAGACCTTGTTGCAGGCCTCGCGGTTCTGGAAGAAGATGTCGCCGTTCTCGTGGCTGCCGCGGGTGTGCGGGTGCTCAGGGTTGAGCGCGTGGTCGCGGAAAGCCTGGACGGCGTCCATGTCGCACATCTCGGCAAGATCCTTGTAGTCCCACATGGCGACCTTCTGGATCTCGTGGCTGGTGCGGAAGCCGTCGAAGAAGTTAAGGAACGGGGCCTTGCCCTCGATGGCGGCAAGGTGAGCCACCGGCGAGAGGTCCATGACCTCCTGGACGTTGCCCTCGGCGAGCATGGCGAAACCAGTCTGGCGGCAGGCCATGACGTCGGAGTGATCACCGAAGATGTTCAGGGCGTGGGAAGCGACACAACGCGCGGAGACGTGGAAGACGCCCGGGAGCTGCTCGCCCGCGATCTTGTACATGTTCGGGATCATCAGGAGCAGACCCTGAGAAGCCGTGTAGGTGGTGGTCAGAGCGCCGGCGCCCAGCGAACCGTGAACGGTACCGGCTGCACCTGCCTCGGACTCCATCTCGACGACCTTGACCGGGGTGCCAAAGATGTTCTTGCGACCCTGGGCCGCCCACTGGTCGACATGGTCGGCCATCGGGCTGGACGGCGTGATGGGATAAATTCCCGCTACCTCGGTGTACGCATACGAAACATATGCGGCCGCCTCGTTGCCGTCCATAGACTTAAACTTACGCGCCATATACCCCTCTCCTCTCATATAGGTATACAGGCCCCGGCGATCGCCGGGATGTTGGCGTGATGGGATTTTCGCTGTTGCTTCCAATCATCTGGCAGGCAGACTGAGCAGCAGGTACATGGCATGGAGAGAAGGCATGCCGAGGCGCGGGGCGGTTAATGCGCTCCACAGGCCCAGCTACCCGTCTTGCACATGGCCGAGCGCCGCAAAGGCCGCATGCCGGATGCTCCCGGGCACGCCCCGGCGATGGGAAGCGCCCGCAACGGAAATCCGCATGCGAGTTTATTGTACCCCGCCTTCAAGTGTAATATCGGCAAATATAGGCGGGCGGTAAAGGTTTACCCCGGGTGACTATCACGCGGCCGATGTCAGCGAACGCAATCCCCGGGGACAACGCAGCAGTTGCGGTGAAATGGGGACTGTTTTTGCCGGTCGTGGCCTTAAACAGTCCCCATTTCACCGCAACTTATTTAGGAGATGAGTTAGAGGGCGCCGAGGAGGATGGCGTAGGTGGTGGATTCGCCGAGCCTGAGCCCGTCACCGGGGTTGAGCCGAGCGGAGCGGCCGGGCTCGACCTGGGTGCAGACGTTCGTCGCTCCGTTTACCACCACGGTTCCGTTGGTGGACGACAGGTCCTCGACGTACCAGACATTTTGGTCATCGCACCACACGTGGGCATGGCGAGCCGAGACGTCATCGCCCACATCAGTGATATCGCCCTCCCCCGTCGCCAGCGCGCCGATCTCGACGCCCTGCTCGCTCGGCTGAATCCAGCGCGGGGCGCTCACCACGTAGCCGTTTTGCACGCGCAGCAGTCCCAGCGGATGCGCAGGTGCCGCCTCGTGCTCACCTGCAACCGAAGATGTGCTCAGCGAGCGTGGCGTCGACGTGGCGCCGCCACAGGTCGCATGAGCGTAGTCGATGGCATAGGTCACCGACGAGCGGACATCTGCCGAGCAGCCCACGGCGACAAACAGCACCAGGATGGCCTCGGCGCGCTCGGCGGGCATGAGTTCAGCCGCCTGCGACAGGCGCTCGAGCGCATTGCGATAGAGATTCGTGTCCTGATGGCATTCCTCGAGTGCCCGCACCATGGGCTCGCCAGCGGGGCCGCACACCATGTTGGTCACGGCCGCGGCGTCCATGGGATTGCGACGGCGCAGGGCCAGCTGCGACATAATGCGCGCGGCCGAGGTGCCGTAATCGGCAAAATAGCGCTCCTGCAGCGTGCCGACCGGCGCGCGCACGATAAAGCGCGAAACCCAAGAGCGATCGGCGGCACGGCTCTGTGGACTACGGCCGTCGGCGAGCGGGCGGCTCGAGAGCACCAGGCCGCACAGTTCGATATGGCTCAGGTGCGCCGCGCGCTTAAAGATGTCAAACATTGCCCCGCACGGGGTGAGCTCAGCTTGAGAAGCCATGGCTTAGCCCTCCTTGGTCGCAGAGATAGTGTCGGATACTTCGGCCGGCCCGCCAAAGGCGCGAGCAGCCGCGGCTCCGCCGGCAAGCGGCGTCGCCATAGGAATTTTCGCACGTCGTGCTGACACGGCGGGAAGCTCAAAGGCAAACCCCATCGCCAGCAAAAACCACGTGAGCGCATAGGTTGCAATTAAGGCGGCAACGAAGCCACTCGCTACGGCGCGCTGAGAAAACACGATGCATGCAACCGCGATCAGCACCGGAACCTCGCAGGCAGAAAGCGCCAGCACGCCATGCAGGAACCCCGTGCGACGATCGTGCGCCATGGCACCGACGGCAATACCCGCCATGCCCGGCAGTGCCAGCGCGAGCGCGGCGACGATACCCGGCAGCGTGCCGGACCACGAAATGTGCCCCACGGCAACCGTCATACGAGCACCCGACGCCAGCAGCGCCGCCGAAACCACCACAACGACCCACACGAGGCCACAAACAGCCGCAGCGCCGATCATCGCAGCGCGACGGGCCACGCGACCGGACGCATCCATGGGACAGGGCGTGAGCGGCTCGCCGCGAAGCGAGCGGCCGACGTTTTGCGCGTAGTGGTCGCAAAACGTCGTAAGCGCCGCCTCCACCGCGGCGGGCTCGGGACGATCGCCCTGATTACACGACAGGCAGGCCATGACCACGTCGAACAACTGGGCATCGACAAATGCCAGCGCGTCGCGCAGCTCCTCGGAGTCCGGCTCGAGCCCCATCTGCTGTGCCTGCTCGGCGGCGGCGAGCGCCACATCGGGCTCACGCCGGAGCAGTTGGGTTAGGTCGCAACCGGGCGCATGGGCGCCAGCGGGATAGTCGGGGCGCGTATCCATCTTGAGACGATAGGGGCTGGCAATATCGCGCGTCTTTTTGCGCGAACCCGAGGTGCCCGATGCGCTCGGCGCCACCTCGTACGGTGCGACGCCGGCGATGAGCTCGTAGACCGTACTCGCCGCGGCATACACGTCGATTGCCGGCGACATACGCAAAACGCGCAGGTCGGGGATATCGTCGGTGAGCATCTCGGGCGGGGCGTAGGCCACCGTCGCGCGGCGCAACGTGGCATAGCGCTCTGTAAAGGACTCCGTGCCGCCGGTTCCCGCCACCGCAGAGGCAGGCTCGAGCGCCAGCGACGAGCCAAAGTCGATCAAGCACAGGTCGAAGGTGCCTTCGGCAAGTTGTCGGTCGAGCGGCAGACGCGCCGTGCGCACCATAATATTAGCGGGCGAGATATCGCGATGGACGAACCCCTCCCCCACCAAGCTCATGCGGCAGAGCAGGTCGAACAGGTCGCGGCCCAGGCGCGCCGCCACGAGCGGCGACAGGCGACCGGCATCGTCCACGGCAAGGCGCAGGCGCAGGCGAGCGAGCGTCTCGCCCTCGACCCACTCCATGACAATCGCGGGCACGCCGTCGACCTCGCCCCACCCGTATAAGCGCGGAAAGCCCTTAAGACCCGAAAGGGCACGATGGCATTCATATTCCTCGCGAAACGCCGCCTTGAACTTGGCGACCAGTGCCTCGTGGGCGACATCGTCATCAAATTCGTCGCGCGTTGGCAAGATGAGCTGCTTGAGCGCCACGACCTCGCCCTGCGCGTTGACGGCACGCGTCACACGGCCGATACCGCCGCGGCGCATGGTGGCGTCGTCGGCAAACAGCATCGTAAAACGGCGCAGGTAGGCGGGAAGCTCGTCCGGGCCCAGCGCAATGGCGGGCTCAAACCCTCCAACGCGCGCCAGGCGCAGGCCCACCATAGGGTCGTGGTTTAGCGCGCACGATGTGCTAGAAGCAAGGCTATTCGTCATAGGGCGATCGCCGCCACTTTGGCATTGAAGTTGTTGAGCGCAACGTCGTCATCGCCGTAATGCCCCACCCATTGGCACAGATTGGTGTAGCAGCCCCATAGGTTGGCGTATTGCTGATACCACTTTGACTTGGGAGAAAACGTTTGCCGGCCAAACTCGGCACGGATGACAAACATATCGTTGGCCAGGCTATCGCACGGCCCGGTATCGCCTGTTGCGTTATAGGTCGAAACCACGCTATTGGCGCGGGCGACATAGCCATCGAGCATGTTGTATTTGGTCACGAGCCAACTGTGGATGCTCTCCTCCTCGGCAGCCGAGAGACCGCCCGAGCCCGCGTCCCCGCCGGCACCGCCGTCCGTCGAGCCGCCACTCGAAGATCCACCGCCAGAGGCGGAGCCCGAACCGGAACCGCCGCCCGAGCCCGCCGAGCCGGTGCCAGAACCGGACCCCTCCGAGCCGTCGGGCTTACCCGTCTGCTGCGTATCCTGCCCCTTCTGCTGCTCGGTCTTATTGACGACGGCAGCCACGCTGTTATTGGAAAGCTTCGTAATGACCTTGGTGTTGGTGAGCACGATGGTCTTGCCGTTTGCCAGCGTGATCTCGTTGGACGCCCGCTCGCCCTCGTCCGCGGGACCGACGCCAAACACGATGCGCCCGACCACGCTCGCCCACGCATATCCAGTTGTCGTTCCCAAGTCGCTTTTGGCCTTGCGCCCAATATGCAGCTCGCGCGCAGCATGCGCCTGCACCATGGACGGCACTGTCATGCCATAAGCCGAAACACCGGCTATGACCAGCACGAGCGAGCAAGACAGCAGCACATACGCCCGAGGCGCCAGGCCCAGCCGGCGTCGCATGCGCACCGCGGCGCCACGCTTTGTCTGAGTGCCCCCGGGCCGCATGCGTTCTCCTCCAACAAAAACACGCCGCTTAAAAGCGGCGCATTCTTTCATATCCACATTTGAGTGTATCAGCGAACCCAAAAGGTTGCGCAACGAATGGGCAAATACGAGGTGCGAGTGAACCCATCCACGCGATAAGCGGATGAAAAGCAGGTTTGTTGCACAACAAATGCATGAACGCGTGCCCAATTATGAGCGCCCCGTGCGGCAGGCCGACGGGACATGCCGCAGAGCTGACACCGCCTAGATCGCGCGGCGGGCCTCGATAGCGCGGCCAAGCGTAAGCTCGTCGGCATACTCCAAGTCGCCGCCCACGGGAAGGCCGCTCGCCAGACGCGATACCTCAACGCCCAATGGCTTGATGGTGCGAGCAAGGTAGCTCGCCGTGGTCTCGCCCTCAATGTTGGGGTTGGTGGCGATAATGACCTCGTGGATATCCTCGTGGCCCAAGCGCGCCAGCAACTCGCGGATGTGCAGTTGCTCGGGGCCGATCTTGTCCATGGGGCTGATCACGCCGCCCAGCACATGGTACAGGCCACGGTAGCTGCCCGTGCGCTCAATCGCCTGGACATCGCGCGGCTCACCCACCACGCAGATGCGGGTGGTGTCGCGCATCGGGTCCTGGCAGATGGAGCACTCGTCGGCCGTGGCGTAGTTAAAGCAACGGCTGCAAAAGTGGACCTCCTGCTTGACCTCCAGGATGGCCTCGGCCAGGCGGCGGGCCTCCTCGGCATCGGCCTCGAGCAGGTAATAGGCGATGCGCTGGGCCGACTTGGGACCAATGCCCGGCAGACGACCCAGCTCATCGAGCAGTTTTTGCAGACTGTGATTCGCACTCATATATATGCGTGTCTTAGAACGGCATGCCCGGGATGTTGAGGCCGCCGGTGATGGCGCCCATCTGCTTGTTGGCGAGCTCGTTGACGCCGCGGACGGCCTCGTTGACGGCAGCCATGATCATGTCCTGCAGCATATCGACGTCCTCGGGATCGAGCGCATCGGGGTCAATAGTGAGGTTGACGAGCTCCATCTCGCCGTTAACGGTCACCTTGACCATGCCGCCGCCAGCAGAGGCGTCGACGGTCTGGGACTTGAGGTTCTCCTGCGCGGCGGCAAGCTGCTCCTGCATCTTGCGAGCCTGCTTCATCATCTGCTGCATGTTCATACCGGCCATGATGGCTCCTTTACGTGCGGCCGCGCGACAAGCTGCAAGGGCAGCCGAGACGCGGCGGGACTTTCAAACTCAAAAATCGTACCACGGCGCGGGGCAAGCGAGCGGGGCAGTCACGCTACCTCAGTCGATATACATGTCCTGAAGTGCAAGCCGCACCCAAAGATTATGCAAAGTTGAATAATTCGCGTCTGCATAATATTGAAAGCTAAATCTTGTAGAGCCGGAATCCGACATTTAATGCGTACCACTAAATGGCTAAATGCCGAGCTACTACTCGAAGCGGCTCTCATGACGGCGGGGTATAATTTGATTGCCATAGAAAGCAATTTGGAGGTGCCCCATGAATGCCCCCGACGTGCTCCAAAACATCCGCTCAAAACACCCCGTTGCATATTTGGTTCTCTATCTCTTTGTCGGCTGGACATTGCTGGTTGTCATCACCCATGCCATAGCTTTTGGAGCAGAACTGCTGATAGCCGGCTCAGACCAGCCCGTCGTCAAATGGGAAGTGACTGATGAGTGCACCGACGGAACCCGAACCGTTTACTACAACAGCCCGTCCCTCTACCAAGAGTTCAAGGTCAAGATAAAGGGCTTCAAGATTGTCGATGCCGAACCGGGCTCTTTATCGACAATCGGAGCAACCGTCAACGCCGAGCAAGTCGAGTACACGGACAGCCATGCGACGTATCGTATCGACCTCGGCATCCTAGGCCGACCGTCACGTACCTGTCTGCTCGAATGCGATATACGCGGCACCACACTACACATGTCCGAAATACAGATGCGCCCGGACAAAACCCCTGAAGAGCTAGGAATCCTAAGTCCAGCGAGCGACTCTCAACAGTAGAACGATAGCCCGCCGGTTGTTTCTTTCCAACGTTTGCAAATCAGCGCATGGTTAGATGAAACAAACTGCATGATATCGCGTAAATCCCGAGCTGATATCGCGTAAATCCCGAGCAGGAATATCGCCCTTGTTATGGGCCAGCTTGCATCCGCCGGAGCGAGTAAGCCATATCTTGGTCGCCTCGGCAGTGGGGCGCTTGACCGCTATATGAACATGGACGGGTTCGCCGTTCTCCCCTGTCCAGAAAAAGATGATGTACGGCCCGAGTCGGAAGAGACTAGGCATAGACTCGTCCGCCTTCGTAAGCAAAACGCAAGATAAGCGGGGCGTTATTACGCACAAAATCATCGAGCTCTTTGAGGTCCGCTTCGCTAAAGCCCTCGTGCGACACCCAATTGAATGCCGGCAAGATACATTCCGCCGTGTCAAAGCCCCAATCGCGTGGGCGCTCCACAACGATCTTCACCGTGTTGTCCTCACGGACTTCGGAATACGAGATTTGTGTATCGTCCTCAAGGCGGACATATTCCCACATCATAAGCTCGCTCCGTTCAAAGAAATCTCTTCTTGAACAGTATACCCGCCCGCACGGTTACTCCACCGGCTTGAAGATGGTGGCCTGGCCGAAGACGCTGCGGATGAGGGCCTTGGCCTCATCCTCGGTCTGCGGGATGCTCGGGGCTGCGCCCTGATGGCCGAAGGGGCTGCCGGCGCCGGGGTTGGACTCCCAGGGAGCTGCAGAAGCGTCCTCCTCTTTGGGGACAGTTGCAGCAGGCTTGGGCGCAGGCGCCGCGGCAGGCACGTCGAACGGAGAAAGATCTTCCCCGCTCGCATCGCCGGCGAAGCCGCCGACCATGGCGTCGTCGTAGGGCACCTGCTCGGATTCCCACGGCGCAGACGGCGCGGCGGGCTGAGCCTTGGGAGCGGACGCGCGCTCGGGCGCTTGGGGCGCGGGCTCGGTCGGGAGCTTGCCCGTGGCAGGAGCACCGGCGGGGTTGTCGGAGCGCAGCCAGGGGGCCTTGGCCAGGTCGGATGACTTGGGCGCAGGCGCGGCAGCGGGCTTGGGCGCGGGGATCGGAGCAGCCGGTTTGGGCGCCGCGGGCTTAGGCGCCGACGGGGTCGATGCCGCTACCGGCGCCGTTTGCTGCTGCGGCGCGCTGGCGCTCGAGGATACAGGGGCCGCCGAGGACACGGGTTGCGGGTCCGCAGATGCCGCAGCCCGTGCAGATGGAGAATGCTCCTCATGTTGAGGAGCCGGCGTGCCACCCCCATCCAGGACATAGTCGACGGTACGACGACCGAAGACCGCGCAGACCGTCGGCAGGACCACCGACTGCGTATCGGCGCGACCGAGCATCTTAATGGCAAAAGTCGAACCCGCGGGGAACGAGACCGTGAGCTTGGAGCCGTCGTCGGCCGTGGCGCGGGCGTTGAGCAAAAGCCCTGCGTAGGAAGCCTGACGCGCCTTGACACGCTCGACAACCTCGGCCCATTTGCGCTGCAGCTCTCCGGCATCCTCGACCGCGGGCGTCTCGGCAGCACCGGCGGCGGCAACCTGGGCGGCATTGTTGGGCCTGGACACCGGCACGGTCGATGCAGCAGGCGCGGGAGCCGGAGCCGCAACGGGCTGAGGTGCAGGCGTTACAGGTTTAGGCGCCGGCGCAGGAGCCGCGGACTTGGGCGCAGGCTGGGCAGCCGGAACAGCAGCGCCGCGGTCCCAAGGCATGCCGCCCTGATGCGCGGACGTAGCAGCGGGGGCGGCGGTCGCCGCAGGAGTAGCAGCGCGGGCGCCCGAAATTAGCGTCGGCTGTTGGGCAGCAGCGGGTACGGATGCTGCAGGCGCGGCGGCCTGAGCGGCGCCCACGCTCGCCGGCACGGCGGCGTTGGCAACCATGGCCTCCAGGCGTGCCACGCGCTCGGCCAATGCCTCAATCGTTAAATCAGCCTCGGGACGCGCCAGACGCGTGCAGGCAATCTCGAGCACCAGGCGCACGTCGCTCGCGCCCCTCATCTCCAGTGCGGCATCGTCGAGCACCGTCAGCACGCGGGCCAGGCGGTCGGCAGGATGCTCGCCAAAGGCAGCGGCCTCGGCAGCAAGCGTCTCGGCCTGCTCGGAGCCGCCCTCAAACAGCTCGGCACGGGCACCGGCAACGCAGGCAACGTACACGTCACGCACATGCGCCACCAGGTCGCGCGTCAGCTCCAGCAGGTCGTTTCCTTCCTCGACCTGCGCACGGATCAGTCCATAGAGCTCGGCAACATCGCGATCGGCAATGGCGCGGGAAAACTCGCCCAGAATCTGGTCCGAAACCTCGCCTAAAAGCGAGCGGGCGTCGTCCGCATGCACAGAACCGTTGCCAAAGACGCTCAGCTGCTCCAGTGTGGAGAGCGCGTCGCGCATGCCGCCCTTGGCATGGCGCGCCACGATGGCGAGCGCCTCGTCGTCGTAATCGAAGCCCTCCTGCTCGCATACGTATGCCAGGCGATGCTCAATATCCTCGTTGCCGATGCGATGGAAATCGAAACGCTGGCAGCGCGAGAGGATGGTCTCCAGAATCTTTTGCGGGTCGGTGGTGCACAGCACAAAGATCACGTGTGCCGGCGGCTCCTCGAGCGTCTTGAGCAGCGCGTTGAACGCCGCCGTCGTGAGCATGTGGACCTCGTCGATGATATAGATCTTGTACTTGCCGCGCACCGGGGCAAAGTTGACGGAGTTGATGATCTCCTCGCGCACGTTGTCCACGCCGGTACGGCTTGCGGCATCGAGCTCGTAGACATCGGGGTGGTTGCCCTCGGCAATGAGCTCGCACTCCTCGCAAGTACCGTCGGGCATGCAGCCGCTTGCACCCTCGGCGCGCGCCGCCTCGGCATTGCGGCACAGCAGCGCCTTGGCAAGGATGCGCGCCATGGTGGTCTTGCCCGTGCCGCGCGGTCCGCAGAACAGGTAGGCGTGGGACAGGCGTCCCTCGGTGATAGCGTGCTCGAGCGTCGAGACGATATGCTGCTGGCCCACCACGGAGTCGAAGGTGAGCGGGCGATACTTTCGGTACAACGATTCCATGGGTGCTCCCCCGGGTATACTGAGACTTGTTGCCGCGACGGCCATGCGGTCGCACGGCATACTGCATTCATAATAACCCGTACGGCGAGCCCGCCGCGATAGGAGTCCAAAGAGCATGGCAGACGCAGAGAGCAACCTCGTTCCCTCCGAAGCAGCCGACCAGGTCGAGGTCGCGCTCGAGGAGCAGGCCGCAGCCGATGACGGCATCCTGTACCTCAACGAGTACCAGTACGAAAACGACCTCGTCACCGACTTTGCGCGCCTGGTCGCCTCGCCCAGGCGCCGTGGCTCCCTGTACGTCGCCGCCGCGATTGCCGCGCTCATCGGCATCGGCATGCTGGTGGCCGGCGGCAGCTGGATCAAGTTCGGCGTCGTGCTGATCGTGTTCGGCGCCTTTTTGGCCTGGTGGAGCAAGAACCTGCACCACACGCTCGCCCGCGACTTTATCGACGCCGTCGAGGCCGACGAGTCCATGGGTGGCCGCTATCGCCGCGTCGCCGCCAACGAGGACGGCCTGATGGTTTGGGGCAAGAGCGGCAAGTCGCAGTTCTTCCCGTTTGACAAGCTCGACCACGTACTCGACGGCGAGCGCATCTTTGTGGCCATGTTCGCCGACCAGGGCGTGACGATCCCCAAGGACACCTTCGTCCGTGGCGATGCCGAGCAGTTCGGTCCCTTCCTCAAGGCCCGCATCAACAAAAAACTCCGCATCGAGACCAAGAAGAAGAAAATGAAGGCCGAGAAGGCCGCCGCCGAGGCCAAGCAGGGCGACAAGGCCGACAAGCCCCAGGACAGCAAGGGCAAGCAGCGCAAGCAGAAGAAGAGCAAGAAGAAGCGCTAAGGCCAAGCCAGACAGGCAGCCTCACATCCCGTTATCCTCGCCATCCGCCCGAGCGTGCTACACTAGCAGCATCTATGCCACCGCGAATGGCTCGGCCCTGCGCCCGCCGCTCGCAAACGAACTTTAAACGCACGAGGGTTGGCCATGCCGCTTTTCTCGCAACATACCGCCCGGTTCTCGCCGGACGTTCCTTTGGAGGGCACCAGCTCTCGCGAGCTGCTTAAGCGGTACCAGCCGCTCGAGACACTTGCGACCGGCGGTTTTGGCTCCATCGAGATTTGCCGCGACACGCACCTGCGCCGCCGCGTCGCCATTAAGCGCATCCCCCTTATCAACGGCGCCGGCATGCCCGCCAGCGACATCATGGATGTCCTGCGCGAGGCGCACACTGCCGCCATGCTTCAACATCCCAATATCGTGCAGGTCATCGACTTTACGCATGACACCGCCTATGCCTACCTGGTCATGGAGTATGTCGACGGTATGTCGCTGGCCGAGTTTTTGCATCGCGTGGACGGCCACTCGCTCACCTTTGACGAGGCCGCGGCCATTGCCGATGCCCTGGGCCAGGCGCTCACCTTCGCCCATAGCAATGGCGTACTCCACCTGGACATTAAGCCCGCCAACGTGCTCATCGACCACTCGGGCAATGTAAAGCTCACCGACTTTGGCATGGCGCGGCTGTCGTCCGCCGGTGGCTTTGGCGGCTCGCGCGGCGGCACCATCGGCTACATGCCGCCCGAGCAGCTCGATATCGAGACCGGCACGGTCGACGAACGCGCCGATGTCTTTGCCCTTGCCTGCGTTATCTATGAGGGCTTGTGCGGCAGCGCTCCCTTTATGGCGGCCACGCCCGCCGACTCGCTCGACCGCATCATCGGCGGCGCCACCTATCCCAGCGAGCTCATCCCGCACTTTCCTCCGGGGGCCGAAGCGGCGCTCATGAGCGCGCTCTCCCCCATGCCGCAGGACCGCCCCAACAGCATCGAGGCATTTTGCGACCAACTCCTTGCCGGTCTGGGCAGCGTGCGCGAGGGCCGTCGCAGTCTGGAGCAAATGGTTGGCGAGCTTTCGGATGACGAGCAGGAGCTCGACGATATCGAGCCGTCGTACTACGAGGACGACGCCATCGAGGTCGACCCCGCGCTCGGCTGGGCGGGCACGCGCTGGAGCCATGCGCGCGACTACACCATGCACGCTATCTCGGCGCTAACGTGCGGCACCTTTAGCTTTTTGCTGATGCAAACGGCCGGGGTCGCGGCGCTTCCCGGCCTGGTCATTGCGGCCATCGCGATCGGAGCGGCGGCTGGCCTGGCCCCCCAAATTGGCTCGGCCATCTCGGCTGTGGGCTTTTTGGTGCTCATGGCCAACGCCACCATGCAGGCGCAGGGCATCCTGTCGATGTTGCCCGTCGCGGTGATCTTTGCCGCTGCCATGTCCGGTTGGTGGATCGCCTGGGGTCGCACCGAGGCTGCCGCGAGCGCCGCACTCACCTGCGCGCTTGCGCTTGGCTGTCTGACCGGCAATACCTTCCTGGCAGCTGGGGTCGCCGCCGGCGTCGCGTCATTTTGGCTCGGCCCGGCAAGCGCCGCCGCGGCAACGGGCATGGGCGCGCTTTTTGCCCGCCTGGCCACGGTCGCGCTTTCAGCCGGAGGCGTGCTGGGGCTCGGCAACGTTGCCGCAGCGCTGGAAGACCCGCTCCTTTGGGCTGCCTTTGCGCTGGTCGCGACAACTGCCGCGGCGTCATCTGCGCTGCTCAATGCCCATGCCAAGCGTGCCGATCAGGGCTCAAACCTTGCCGCCATCGCCGCCATCGCTGTCACCGGCATCGGCTGCGCAGCGGCATCCTGTCTTGCACACCATATGGAAATTGCCAGCCTTGCAGCCGCGGTCGCCGCCAAGGCGGCAGTTGCGGGAACCCTATCCTCTATAATCGTTGGGATATGCCTATATTTGCTCGGATACCAAAGAACCTATACGGAGAGTGATCTTTCGTGAACTTCCTGAACATCTTCGAGGACCACGTGGCCGGCATCTTCGGTGCCACCCGTGCCCCGTTCTCCTTTAAGAAGCTTGCCAAGCAGGCCGCTCGCGACATGGAGGATCAGACTCTGGTGATCAACGGCGTCAACACCGCGCCGGCACTCTATACCATCCTGATCGCCGCCGACGACGATCCCATGCTCGCCCCGTTCTACCCCGAGCTTTCGCGCGAGGTCCGCGAGTTCGTGAAGGCGCAGGCCGAAAAGCGCCGCTATGTCTTTGTCGGCGAGCCCCTCGTGCGCTTTATGATCGATCCGCAGTTGCGCGCCGGCAAGTTCTCGGTCTTTGCCGAGAACGTCGATGCCCCCACGCTCGGCCGCCTGTACGAAGAAGAGCGCGCCTATCAAAACGGCCTGGGCCAGAACAACTCCGCGGCAAGCCGTGCCGCCAGCGCCCCGCGCGCCGGCCAGCAGCAGTTTGCTGCCCCGCAGCAGCAGCGCCCCGCCGCCATGCCCCAGCAGCAGCCGACGCCTCGCGCCGCCGCTCCCGACCCGCTTGCCGTGGCAGACCCCTTCGCGCCTAGCGTCCCCGACCCCGCCGCCGCACCCATCCCGGTGCCGCAGACCGTCTCGCGCGACGCGCTTGCCGGCATGGGCGGAGCCGCCGCGACCGGCGCCGCCGTTGGCCTTGGCGCCGCAGCCAGCATCGCCTCCAACATGGCAAGCCCTCGCGCCCCGCAGCGTCCGCTCGCCCAGCTCGTCGACGTCGTGAGCGGCGAGAGCCATAGCATCACCTCCGCACAGGTGACCATCGGTCGCGAGCGCTCAGTTTCCGACATTGCCCTGCGCGACCCCAACGTGTCGCGCCGCCACGCCCAGCTCACCTTTACGGGCTCGGATTGGTCGATCGAGGACCTCAATTCCACCAACGGCACACTCGTCAACAACCGCCGCATTACGCGCTGCCCGCTGCGCAACGGCGATCTGCTGACGTTTGGCCTGAGCACCTTTGAATTTAGGGGATAGTCGCTTATGAACATCGATATCGTCCTTTTTGCAGGCCGCATCGTCCTGGTCGCCCTGCTCTATATCTTCCTGTTCGCCGTCATGAAGACCGGTGTGGGGCTTGTGCGCGGACAGCGCCGCGACTCGGCTATCTGGACGATCGATGTGGACAAGGGCCCGCGCGGCATCCGCGGCATCCACGTAGATATGCTCGGCCCCGTCATCGTCGGTCGCTCGCCATCTTCGGACATCTGCATCAACGAGCCATTCGTCTCGGCCTCGCATGCGCGCTTTTCGCTGCAGGGCCCGGCGCTCATCATCGAGGACCTCAACTCGCTTAACGGCACGCTCGTCAACGGCCGCCAGCTTGTGGAGCCCGCAACACTGCGCGAGGGCGACGAAGTCCAGATTGGCGACGTGGTCATGAAGGTGAACCGTCGATGATCGACGAGGAGAACAAGTCCGCGACTATGACCGAGGCGTCGGCCGCCCCCGCGGCCGCGCCGGCTCATGCCGCCCCGGCGGGCCCTGCGCCCGTGGAGCCCGAGGACACCGTGTTCTCCCTGCCTCTTTCGCATGTAACGCATGATATTTCGGATCTCGCCGATAACGAGGACGAAGAGGATGCCGTAGCGGCGCCCATCGGCGCACATGCTGCGGAACAGCCCACAGCGCCCGAAGCAACCCCGGCGCCGGCTCACTTTGCAGAGCCCGTCGCCGCGGCAATCAACGAGAGCGCTGCGGTGTTTGCGGCACCCGAGCCCGCCGCGCCGGCGTTTCCCATAGCCCCGGCATCCGAGGTTGCGCCCGCGTCTACGCCGGCGCCCGAGCCTATAGACGTCAGCCCGCAAGATGACGAGTCGACCGCCCGCGTGTCCGAGGAGCCCGACTCCCCGGACACCGGCGATTCCGAATCAAACGCCGAGACCGACACCGTCTCTCCCGGTGACACAGCCGAAATCGACGTTGCCGCCGTTGAGGCCAAGCTCAAAGACCCCGGCTCGACCATGAGCTTTGAGCCCCTGACCGAGGAGCGCATCGAGACCGACTCGACCTATGATGCCGGCACGACCACGCAGCTCATGTGGGGCGCCCGCTCCGATGTTGGCTGCGTGCGCCCGCATAACGAAGACTCCTATCTGGTGCAATCGCCGCTCTTTTGCGTGTGCGACGGCATGGGCGGCCACGCCGCCGGCGAGGTGGCCTCCTCCATCGCCGTCGAAACCATTGCCAAGACAGCACCGCAGGCAGCCGACGCCGCACGACTGGCGGCAGCCGTCGAAGCGGCAAACGCCGCGGTGATCGAGGCCGCGCTCAACGGGCTTGGCAAGCCTGGTATGGGCTGCACGGCAACCTGCGCCTATATCGAAAACGACATGCTCGCTATCGCCCACGTGGGCGACTCGCGCGCCTATCTGCTCCACGAGGGCACGCTCATCCGCGTGACCCGCGACCACTCCTATGTGGAGGAGCTCGTGGACGCCGGCGAGATTACGGCAGACGAGGCTCGCGTCCACCCGAACCGCTCGGTCATCACCCGCGCGCTGGGCTCGGATCCCGCCATGTATGCCGACCACTTTACCCTGCACATCGAGGAAGGCGACCGCCTGATTCTGTGCTCCGACGGTCTTTCGAGCATGATTCCCGATAGCGATATCGAGAACATCGCTACGCAGTCCTCGACCGCACAGATCTGTGTCGACAACTTGGTGGACGCGGCGCTCGCCGCCGGCGGCCACGACAATGTGACCGTGGTGGTCGTCGACCTGGTCGACGATGGCGTCATGCGCGAGGCAAAACGCGTCCGACGCCGCAATGTCACCATCGCCGCCGTCTTGGCCCTTTTCTTTGTGCTGGTTGCAGGCATCTGGGCATACACGGGCGTCACCGGCTCCTATTACTTGGGAACCTACCACGGCAATGTCGCCGTCTGGCGCGGCCTGCCCGGCAAGACGCTCGGGGTCGAGCTCCACTGGCTCGAGAGCGAAACCAGCATCAAACTGTCCGACCTGCCCGAAGACACGCAAAACCGCCTGAAGGCAGGCATTCCGCAAACGAATGTCGACGATGCGCAGGACACCATTTCCAAGTACCGCCATCAGATTGACGAGGAGCAGACCCGTCAGGTGATTGACGCGCAAACGATTCGCGACAACACCGATCAGAAATCCACCTCCGAGTCAGATTCCGAGAAAACCGCCGAACAGTCAGCCGAGGCCGAAGCCTCCGAAAAGAACTAGAAAGGGAGTGCCGCTTATGAGTCGCCGCAACACCGAGCTGCTCTTGCTCATCGCCTCGGCGTTCCCCGTCATCCTGCTGTATGCGATGTACGTGCTCACCGCGGGCGCCGCCATCTCCTTTGAGACGCTCGCCGTGCCGATCGGCCTCTTTGCCGCCTTCGCCGCGGCACATATCGCCGTGCGCATCTTGGCGCCCGGCGCCGACCCCGCCATCCTACCCATCGTATTTATACTTTCGGGCATCGGCATCACGTTCGTGACGCGTCTCGCACCCGCTCTCGCCATCTCACAGCTCATCATCCTGTTTGTCTCGGTGGCGCTCATGGTGGGAACGCTCGCACTGGTCAAAAACCTCGACGTGGTCATGCGCTACAAGTACACCTTTGGCATTATCGGCATCATCCTGCTGATGCTGCCCATCTTTATCGGCACCACGATCTCGGGCTCCAAGCTGTGGATTCGCATCGCGGGCTTTACCATCCAGCCCGGCGAGTTCGCCAAGGTCTTTATCGTGCTGTTCCTGGCCGGGTACCTGGCCGAGAACCGCGAGCTGCTCTCTATCTCCAACCGCAAGATTCTGGGCTTTAAGATCCCTCGCCTGCGACTGCTGCTGCCGCTGTTTGCCGTATGGGGCGTGTGCCTGCTCGTCGTCGTCTTCGAACGCGATCTGGGCTCTGCCGTACTGTTCTATACCATCTTCTTGCTGATGCTCTACGTTGCCACGGGGCGCTTTTCGTATGTCGTTATCGGCCTTGCGCTCTTAGCCGTTGGAGCCGTGGGCGCCTACAAGTTCCTGTCGCACGTTCAGGTGCGTTTCCAGGTTTGGGTCGATCCGTTTAAGGACGCCCAGGGCCAGGGCTACCAGATCGTCCAGTCGCTCTTCTCGCTTGCCGACGGCGGTCTGGTCGGCGTTGGCATCGGCAACGGGATGGCCAACAACATCCCCGTCGTCGAGTCCGACTTTATCTTCTCGGCCATCGGCGAGGAGATGGGTCTTTTGGGCGGCGGCGCCGTGCTCATCCTGTTTATGCTCTTTGCCGTGCGTGGCCTCACCACAGCTGCCCGCGCTAAATCCGACCTCGCCGCCTTTAGCGCCACCGGTCTTACGGCAGCCATCAGCTTCCAGGCCTTTTTGATCGTGGGCGGCGTCACCCGCCTGATCCCGCTGACCGGCGTCACCCTGCCCTTTATGAGCCAGGGCGGCTCCTCGCTGCTGGCAAGCTTTATCATCGTCGCGCTCCTGCTACGCGCCGGTGACGAGGCGACCGGACGCGAGGCAGAGCTTACCGGCACCGGCACCATGGCCGCCATCACCGATGATCAGGTCGCATCGGCCGCTGCCCCGACGGGCACACGCTTTGCCACCTCTTCTTCCTACGGCAGCGGTAGCCATTCCGTCGGCTCGCGCATGCGCCGTCGCCTGCTCGACACGCCTGAATCCGGCGTGCTCGGCCGCGTTGCGCTTGCCAACCGTCTAACCCGCGCGGTGCTCGCCTTTACGGCGCTGTTCGCCATCCTTATCGGCAACCTCACCTATGTCCAGGTCATCAAGGCCAAGGACTATCAGGACATGCCGACCAACAACCACACCATCGCCCGCTCCAAGTACATCCAGCGCGGTTCCATCATCACGTCCGACGGCGTGACGCTGGCCGAGTCGCTGCAGCAGGAGGACGGCACCTACGTACGCTCCTACCCCAACGGTAACCTAGCAGCGCACGTGGTTGGCTACGTGAGCCAGCAGTATGGCACCACCGCCATCGAGAGCGTCATGAACGACACGCTCACCGGCTCTAAGGATTACTCCAGCTGGAACAACGCCATCGCGTCGCTCGCGGGCCAGACCCAGCCGGGCAACACCGCCAAGCTCACCATCGACTCGCGTATCCAGACGGCTGCTGAGCAGGCGCTCAAGGGCTTTAAGGGCGCTGTAGTGGTCATCGACCCGCGTACCGGCGCGGTGCTCGCATGTGCCAGCTCGCCCACCTACGACAACACCAACATCGATGCCCTGCTGCAGACGGGCGGCGGCGAGGACGGCTCCATGTACAATCGCGCCATGGACGCGCTGTACACGCCGGGCTCAACGTTTAAGGTCGTTACGCTTTCCGCGGCACTCGAGACCGGTACCGCCAGCCTTACCAGCACCTACCAGGCGCCCGGCTCCATGGACATCGGCAACGCACCGGTCACCAACGATGCCAACGAGAGCTACGGCACCATCAGCCTGCAGCAGGCCTTTGCCGTGTCCTCCAACGTCGTCTTTGGCCAGGTGGCAAACGAAGTTGGCGCAAACACGCTCGTGCAGTTTGCCAACGCCTTTGGCTACGGCCAAAAGCTCGGCCAGGACCTGACCTCCGCGGCCTCCATCATGGCCGACCCGTCGCTCATGACCGAGTGGGAGACCGCCTGGGCCGGCGCCGGCCAGCCTGTCGGCATGGACCACACGCCCGGCCCGCAAACCACCGTCATGCAAAACTGCGTGATAGCGGCGGCCATCGCCAACAGCGGCGTGGTCATGGACCCGTTCTTCGTGGCCCAGGTGCTCGCCCCCGACGGAACCGTGGTCAAGACCACGCAGTCCCGCTCGCTCGGCCAGGCCGTCAGCGCCACCACGGCCGAGCAGGTCAAGCAGGCCATGCTCGCGGTTGTCCAGTCCGGCACCGGCACCGATGCCCAGATCCCAGGCGTCAAGGTCGCCGGCAAGACCGGATCGGCCGAGACCGGCGGCACCAACGTCAACTCGATGTTCGTCGGCTTCGCACCTTACGATTCACCCACGGTCGCCATCTCGGTGGCCCTGGAGGATTACGACAAACACGACGTCAAGGCGGCCAAGATTGCCGGCATCGTCCTGACCGCGGCACTTGCCGCCCAAGGAGCGTGATGCCCGTGATCGAAGCACGAGCAAGTGGCGCACCGCAGTTAACAAGCTAGCGGCAAGGCGCCACGCGGCCCCAGCGGCCATAGATTTGGTACTACACACATCGTTGAGCGAATAAGTTAGGAGCAGGAATGGAACAGAGGGTCCTCGGGGGAAGATACCTCCTCAAGGATAAGGTGGGAACGGGCGGCATGGCGACCGTCTTCCGTGCGCAAGATCAGGTCCTCGACCGCACGGTTGCCGTCAAGATCATGCTGCCGCAATACGCCGGCGACGCCACCTTTGCCGCACGCTTTAAGCAGGAGGCCCAGGCAGCAGCCGGCCTCTCCTCCCCCTATATCGTGGGCGTCTACGATTGGGGCAAGGACGGCGATACCTATTACATCGTCATGGAGTACCTGCGCGGTACCGACCTTAAGAGCGGCATCAAGAGCCACGGCGCCCTCGATCCCAAGAAGGTCGCGCAGATCGGCTCTCAGATCAGCTCCGCGCTTTCGGTCGCCCACAAGCACGAGATCATCCACCGCGACATTAAGCCGCAAAACATCATGGTGCTGCCCGACGGCAACATCAAGGTCATGGACTTTGGCATCGCGCGCGCAAAGAACAGCCACCTCACGCAGGACAATAATGTGCTGGGCACCGCCCACTACGTAAGCCCCGAGCAAACGCGCGGTCAGGACCTTGGTCCCACCTCGGATATCTACTCCCTGGGCGTCGTGATGTACGAGTGCGCCACCGGTCGCGTCCCCTTTGACGGCGACGACGCCATCTCGGTTGCGCTCAAGCAGGTAAACGAGCTGCCGGTTCCGCCGAGCCAGATCAACTCCGGCGTCGATGCCGATCTGGAGCGCATTATCCTCAAGTGCATGGAGAAGGACCCGGCGAACCGCTTCCAGACGGCAGACGAGCTGCGCCAGGTGCTCAACAACTACCTGTCCGGCCGCGCCGTCAACGTCTCCGAGCCCACGCGCATCATTGGCGCCGCCGGCGACCTGGGCGCCACCAAGACCCGTGAGCTGTCCGATCAGACGCGCGCCATGGTACGTCCCGTCTCGGGTGTGAGCGGCCAGAACAACGCCCGCAGCGCCGCTTCGGGCTCCACGGGCTCCTACGAGGTCGATCAGCCCAAGTCCAACAAAAACAAGATCATCGCCGCCGTAGTCGCCGCAATTGCCGTGATTGGCGTTGTGGTGGCCTTCGCCACCGGACTCTTTGGGGGCGAGCAGGTTACGGTGCCCGATGTGCTTAACAAGGACCAGCAGACCGCTATCGAGCAGATCAAAGAGGCCGGCCTTGAGGTCGGAACCGTCGACCAAAGCTACAACGACGATGTCGATGAGGGCAAAGTTGCCGAGCAGACCCCCAACGGCAACACTAAGAAGCCCAAGGGCACCAAGGTGAACCTGGTGATCTCCAAGGGTCCCAAGCCCGCCGAGAAAGTTGAGGTTCCGCAGCTCGTCGGCCTGACCAAAGACCAGGCCGAGGCCGCGCTGGCAAGCGTGGGACTCAAGGGCGAAGCAACCGAGGAGGCCAACGAGGCCGAAGAAGGTCAGGTCTTTGAGCAGGGCACTGATGCCGGCAAGGAAGTCGAGAAGGGCACGACCATCTCGTATAAGGTCTCCAGCGGTCCTGACACCACCTCCGTCCCCGATCTGACCGACATGACCGAGGCCCAGGCACGCAATGCCCTCGACATGGCAGGTTTTGGCGTCAACGTGAGCTACCAGGAGAACGATTCCGTCACCGAGGGCACCGTCATTAGCTGGAACCCCAGTGGCAAGCAGAAGCCCGGCGCCACGATCACTGTCGTCATTGCCAAGAAGTCCGGCAAGGCCTCCGTCCCGGGCAACCTATACGGCAAGAGCATTTCCGCCGCCGTTACCGCGCTCAACAACGCCGGTTTCTATAACATTGGCTTCTGTGACCAGAACGGCAATCCCGTGAGCGGTAACGAGGATGCCACCGTTACGGGCGTCTCCCCCACCGGCAAGCAGTCCACCGACAGCACGATCACGCTAACAGTCGCACTTTCTGGCTCGGGCTCTGGCTCTGGCTCGGGCACGTGTGACGATTCCGGTACGACCAACTAGTCGCCACCCCACCGCTCATCACGGCTTTCGCCGCAAACATATTCGCTCACAGGCGCCCGCTTGCTCCCCCAGCAAGCGGGCGCTTCGTTTTTGACATGGCATTGAACCAGAAGAACCCGGCACCGTAGCGGTACCGGGCTCGATATTCCTCTGGTGCCCCCGGGCGGATTCGAACCGTCGACACCCGCTTTAGGAGAGCGGTGCTCTATCCCCTGAGCTACGGAGGCATGTTGTACTAGTGTAGCAGATTTACGCCGTTGCAATACAGCGTATAGCCACTCTTCGAAGTTGCGGTGGAACAGCCTTCCGGAAAGTGTGTCCCACTATCCAGGCAAATTCTGGGTCAAACTTTCCCAATGGGACCTCGCTGGAAACTGTGTCCCAGAATTTCGGCTCGAAACGGGACACAGTTTCCCAAACGACCCCGTTCCGGAAACTACATCCCGGAATCGGCGCTCGAACTGGGATGCACTTTCCCGATCGAGCCCCATGGGAAACTGCGTCCCACTTGGGGGGCGCTCTTTAATGACTAGTTGCCTTTGTGGAAGAGGTTTTTGATAACGGAGGGGATGCTCTTGGCGCCCTTGGTCGTTACGTCGATAAAATCGGGCGAACGCACGAGCTTATCCTCGTCGACGTACTTACGAACCGCACGAAGCGTCTCTTTGTCGTCGCGCGTCGAAAACGTAAAGTGACCGTTGTCCTTGGTAAAGATGGCAAAACGCGTGATCTTCTTGGTGCCGCGCAAAACCTCGGCGGCGATATAGTCGACCTCATCCCACGGGATTTGAATATAATCCTCGGGATTACGCTCGTTATAGTACTCAAACGCCTTATTGCCCACCATCACGTTACCGTGGCTGGTAAGCCCCATCAGGCAGGTTGCCGGCGTTGCCAGATCGACCGTGCTGTTCTGAGATTGCGCCATGCGCGCCTCGCCCTCCAAAAAAACAATCGGACCGCACCAGTGTACCCACCGGGTGCGGTCCGTTTCAATGGCTCAAAAGCCCTTACCTAGCAACTCTCGGTCTTAAGCCGAAGCGTGCTTACATGAAGCCGCAGAAGCGACCGATGATGCCGACGGCGAAGAGAGCCAGGATGATGACGATCGGGCTGACCTTCTTCTTGAGGAGCTTGCAGACCAGCAGGGTCAGGCACACGGCGGCAAGGCCGGGGATGAGCTGATCGAGGTTGGCCTGAAGCGTGGTGACCTTCATCTGATCAAGGGCGGTAGCACCGACGGAGTTGTACATCGTCAGCGCTTCCTTGATGCCCTCGGAACCGGAGGGCAGGCTAGCCCAGTCGATAAAGGCGCCAGCAGACTGCTTGACCGTGGAGACGATCGGGGTGAAGGAAATGGACACCCAGCGCTCGACCAGGGCGCCGATGATGAACATGCCCAGGATGGAAGCACCCTCGGTGACCTTGCCCATCAGACCGCCGGAGAGGTCCTTGGCGATGGAGGAGCCGACCTTGTAGCCAAACTCCTGCGTGTACCACAGGAAAGCGTAACGGATGATGTTCCACGCGAAGAAGAACAGCAGCGGACCGGCGATGCTGCCGGACAGGGCCAGGGAAGCGCCCAGAGCGCCCAGAATCGGGCGAAGGGTGAACCAGAAGACGGGGTCACCGACGCCGGCGAGCGGGCCCATCATACCGACCTTGACGCCCTGGACGGCGACATCATCGATCGGAGCACCGTTGGCGCGCTCCTCCTCGAGGGCGAGGGTAACGCCAATGACGGGGGCGGAAACATAGGGGTGGGTGTTATAGAACTCCAGGTGGCGCTTAAGAGCGGCAATCTGGTCATCTTTGCTGGTGTAGAGCTTCTTGATCGCAGGGATCATTGCGAAGCACCAGCCGCCGTTCTGCATACGCTCGTAGTTCCACGAGCCCTGAAGGAACTGATGACGGAAGCAAACCTTCTTGCGGTCAGCCTTGGTGAGCTGAATCTTGTTCTCTGCCATATATATCACTCCCCTCCTACTCGTAATCGTTCAGAATGTCGCCGAGCGGGTCGCCGGAGCCACCGCCCATGCCGCCACCCTGCTTGGCCAGATCCTTAAGGCCAAGGTAGATGAGGGCAAGGGAGATGCCGATGAGACCAAGGGCGATCAGCGTGAGCTGAGGGATGGCAGCAAGGACAAAGCCGAGGACGAAGAACGGCCAGGTCTCCTTGGTGGCCATCATGTTGATGACCATGGCGTAACCGACGGAGGCGACCATGCCGCCGCCGACAGCCATGCCGCCGGACAGCCAGTCGGGCATAGCGTTAAGCGCGTTGGTAACGGCCTCGGCCGGGATGACGCACAGAAGCACTGCCGGGATGGCGATACGAAGGCCCTGCATGAGGATGGCAGCATACTGCCAGCGCTCGATGCCGGAGAAGTCGCCCTTCTCGGCGCAACCGTCCATGGCGTGAGCGATAGCGGTAGCAATGGTACGGCAGATCATGGTCAGGAACAGACCAGCGACCGACAGCGGGACGGCGACGGCGATGGCCGCGGTAACGGCCTTGGCCGAATCAGTGGCGCCGCCGTTGAGGGCGAGCACCATGATGATCGAAGAAGCGACCGAGGCCAGAGCGGCGTCAGGCGCGACGGCGGCGCCGACGTTAGCCCAGCCAAGGGCCATCATCTGGAGCGAACCGCCCAGGAGGATGCCCTCCTGAAGGTGACCGGTTACGAGACCGATAAGCGTGCATGCCACGAGCGGCTGATGGAACTGGAACTCATCCAGAACGCCTTCCATACCGGCAAGCAACGCGACAATCGCAACAAGCAGAATAGTGATTGCAGACATGTATCGGACCCTCCTTTACTATGCTTGAGCGGCCAGTTCGGCCTTAGCTTTCTTCAACATGGCGTCGAGATCCTCGGAGGAATCCGAAGGAACCTTGCGGACCTCGAACTTGACGCCCTTGGCCTTGAGGGCCTCGAGGGTCTTAACGTCGTCATCGCCCATAGCGACGGCGTTGGTGACGACGACCTTGCCCTTGGAGTGAGCCATGGAACCGATGTTGACTTCCTTGATGTCGACGCCGGCCTCGATGGCCTTGAGCAGATCCTGCGGGTTCTCAAAGAGCAGCATGGCCTTGGTGTCACCAAAGCGCGTGTCCTTGACGACCTCGGCCATCTTCTTGATGGGCACGACGTTGGCATGGACTCCCGGAGGGGCAGCCTGCTCGATCATGGTCTTGCGGAGCTCGTCGTGAGCAACGCCGTCGGAAACCACGATGATGCGGTTGGGGTTGATCTGCTTGGTCCACGTGGTGGCCACCTGACCATGCAGCAGACGGGTGTCGATACGGACGTGGGCGATCTTGATGTGCCCATCGCCGATGACCGTTCCCGGAGGGATGGCGCCTGCAGGAGCAGCAGCGGCCGCAGCCGGCTTCTTCTCCTCGGGCTCCAGAGACTCGGGCTTGACGCGCACGCCAGCCTTAGCCTCAGTCACGAGATGTTTTGCGATCGCATGTGCAGTGTTCTTTGCGTCAAAGCGCTGCGAATATGCCTCGATGAGCATAGGCAGGTTGACACCGGTGACGATAGCCCAGGAATCGTGGCCCTCGATGAGCCCGCTGATCTGGTTGAACGGCGTGCCGCCCCACAGATCAACGAGGAAGAGCACCTGCTCCTGGTCTTCGAAGGAAGCGATTGCTTCCTCGACCTTGGCACGGAAATCGTCGGGGCCCATGCTCGGCTCGAGCGAGACCACGGCAACAGACGGCTGATCGCCAAAGACCATCGAGCCCGTCTGCTTGATTCCAGCTGCCAAGTCCCCGTGGCTAGCAAGAACAATACTTACCATCACATAACCTCCTTTTTGTCTACGTATTTCCTACACGACATGAAAGGAGTATACCTGTTTGGATTGTGGAATTATAGCTAAATTCGCAAAAGGTTGGATTATTTGGGTACCGTCAAGATTCTTTCGCAAATTGATTTAGCCGTCTCCGGCCCCGTCCTCTTCTAGCCCTCCGCCTTTCCCCTCAGCTCGTCCATCTCCTCCAGCTTCGACATGTCCAAGTACCTCCTCTTGCCCCACTCGTGCTCCACTATGTACTTCAGCCTCGCCGTCACCAACATCAGAGCCGAATTGCCGTCTGGGAAGGTCCCGACGACCCTCGTCCTCCTCCTGATCTCGCGGTTGATGCGCTCGATCCCGTTGTTCGTCCTGATCCGGCGCCAGTGCTCCGGTGGGAATTCCGTGTAGGCAAGCGTCTCGGCGAACCCGTCGCGCACCGTCCTCGCGGCCGCCCCGAGCCTCATCGATTCCAGCTCCTCCGCCACCTCCTCGGCTTTTCTGGCGCATGCCTCGCGCGATTCCTGCGCGTGGATCGCCTTCAGCATGCGCGCTGCGGCCTTCCGCCTGGTCACGGGAACCCTTCCCAGCACGTTGCGGTAGAAATGCACCGTGCAGCGCTGGTAGCGGGCCCCGGGGAACACCTCCTCGAGCGCACCGAGCATCCCCGCGCACTTGTCGCCGGTGACGAGCCGTACGCCGGAGAGCCCGCGTCCCTTGAGCCAGGAGAAGAATTCGCGCCAGGACTCCGCGGACTCGGTGTACCCCTCGGAGCAGCCGATGACCTCCCGGTCGCCGGCGGAGTTGACGCCGATGGCGACCAGCACGGCCACGTTCTCGTAGGACCCTCCCCAGCTGCGCTTGAGGTAGATACCGTCGACGAAGACGTAGGGGTAGCCGCCCTCGAGCGGCCTCTGCCGCCATGTCTCGATGGACGCGAAGGCCCTCTCGTTGAGGTTGGAGACGGTGCCGGAGGACACCGGCGCTCCCCACAGGAGCTCGGAGACGTCCTCGATCCTCCTGGTGGAGACGCCCGCCAGGTACATCTCGACGATGGCCTCCTCGACCGAGGTCTCGCGCCTGCGGTAGCGCTCGATGACGGCCGTCTGGAAGGTCGCCCCGCGGAGCTTCGGCACGCTGAGCTCGACTTCCCCGGCGCCCGTGACGAGCCTCCTCGTGTAGTGGCCGCTGCGGTAGGCCTCCCGGCCCGCCGTCCTCTCGTAGCGCTCGGCCCCGACGAGCTCGGACGCCTCCTCGTCGAGCAGTGCGTTGAGCGTCTCCTCGACGGTCTTCCTCACCAGATTCTTTATGTCGTTGCGCAGCGACTCCTCGTCGACTGATACGATGTTCGCAGACACGGCCCGTGCCCCCTTCGTCGGTGATTTGTTGTTTAGTCGCTAGAAATCATATGACGGGGCGCGGGCCGTGTTCCGCTATGCGGTTGTCAATTTGCGAAAGAAATTATGCGTCACCATTATTTGTTTAAACGTCTAAGTTTGTTACAAATTGATTACGTCGCTGTTTTTCGACTCATTACCCGCCAAAGCGTCGCTCATCAAGCCATGTATTTTACAGACACAAGCATGCTGTTCATTAATATCGGTTTTAAACAAGTGCGAATGCGCTCGTACTGCCACTATTTTGTTTAAACGGACATGGCTTGACTATTTTCATGACTTATGGTTACGAAACCACTCAAAATAGTTGCGATGGAATAGTTCTTGTTTAAGAGCCAGAAGGCTGGATTTAGGAACTATTTCACCGCAACTTATAGGGAATCCTAGGCGATGTGGAGGGGGTTGGCGGCGTCGACGGCGTCGGGGACGTCGGAAGGGCCGTCGGGGACAGCGTCTGCCGGGTCCTCGTCGGGGGTCTCGATCTGCTTGATCATGACCTCCTGACCCTGCAGCAGGTATGTCTCGCCGCTACCGCAATGGGGACAGGTCTTGCCGTGCTCGACCGTCGCGTAGTCGCGGCCGCACGCCTTGCAATGCGTCACGGCCTCGACGGGCTCCACAATAAGCTCCGCGCCCTGCGCGATGGGCTTTTTATCTGCCGCCCAGCGCCAAGCGTCGAGCAGCAAGTCGGGAACGACGCCCGAGACCTCGCCCAACAGCAACGTCACGCTCGAAACGCGACTCACGCCATTGGCGCGCGCCACGTTCTCGACATCGCGAATGATGTGATAGACGATTCCCAATTCATGCACTTTTTCCTCCGCCGTTCCCGTTATGACTACTTACTTGCGACCGAACTTAATCTTGATGGCGCGTTTCAAAGCATACTTGCCCAGGCTTGGGAGCTTTTGCTCGTATTTGACCATCGTGGAGCACTCGGGACGGTCGCGATCCAGGTGGATGGCATCGAACGCACACTTGGTAGTGCACAGACCGCAGCCGATGCACTTGTTGGGGTCGACGATCGAGGCGCCGCAGCCCAGGCAGCGGGCGGTCTCGGCGCGCACCTGCTCCTCGGTAAAGGTCTCGACGTACTCGCTAAACGGCGCGGCCTTCTCGCGCTCGCGGTCGACATGCGCCACCTCGCGGCTCGCGTTGTCGTAGCTCTCGACCACGACATCGTCGCGGTCGAGCGCGATGTAGCGGCGCTGATTGCGGCCGATGGTGAGCGTGGAGCCCGGCTGCACAAAGCGATGGATGGACACGGCGGCCTCGTGACCGGCGGCGATGGCATCGATGGCAAAGCTCGGACCGGTGTAGACGTCGCCGCCTACAAAGATGTCGGGCTCGGCGGTCTGATAGGTCTGAGGATCGGCAAGGGCACCCTGGCCGCGGCCGAGCTCCACCTTGGAGCCAGCTAGCAAGTCGCCCCACACAATGGACTGGCCAATCGACATGACGACACGGTCGGCATCGACACGGCGCAGATCGTTCTCGTCGTACTCGGGCGCAAAACGGCCCTCGTCGTCAAAGACACGCGTGCAGCGCTTGAAGGTGATACCGCACACACGACCGGTCTCGTCCAGGTGAACCTCCTTGGGACCCCAGCCGCAGCTGATGTGGGCGCCGTCCTCAACGGCCTCGCGACGCTCCTCCTCGCTGGCGGGCATCTGGGCCTCGCTCTCCAGGCAGAACATCTCAACGTGCTCGGAGCCCAGACGGCAGGCGTTGCGCGCGACGTCGACAGCCACGTTGCCGCCGCCCACCACGATGGTGCGGCCGGGCAGCGCGTCGATCTTGCCACTGTTGACCTCGCGCAAAAAGTCGACGGCCACGGTCACGTCCTCGGCATCCTCACCCGGAATACCGGCGAGGCGGCCGCCCTGGCAGCCAATAGCCACGTAAAAGGCCTTAAAGCCCTGCGCGCGCAGCTCGTCGAGCGTCACGTCGCGACCGACTTCCACGCCATAGCGGAACTCGGCACCCATCAGACGAATGACCTCGACCTCGGCCTCGATAACATCCTTCTGCAGCTTAAAGCTGGAAATACCGTAGGTGAGCATGCCGCCCGGGCGCTCGTTTTTCTCGAACACGACGGGCTTGTAGCCCTTCTCGGCCAGATAGAAGGCACAGGACAGACCTGCCGGACCGGCACCGATGATGGCGATCTTCTGGTCGAAGCCGCCGGCACGCGTCGGGCTCACCACGGGTGGGACATAGCGGGTCGCGGCATCAAGATCGCGCTGGGCGATGAACTTCTTGACCTCGTCGATAGCCACGGCGGCGTCCACACGGCCGCGGGTGCAAGCATCCTCACAGCGGCGGTTGCACACGCGGCCGCAGATAGCGGGCAGCGGGTTCTCACGCTTGATGAGTGCCAGCGCCTCGTCATAGCGGCCCTGCGCCGCGAGCTTTAAGTAGCCCTGAACGGCAACGTGCGCGGGGCAGGCCGTCTTGCAGGGAGCGGTGCCGGACTCATGCGTCTCGATGCGGTTGTCGTTGCGGTAGTTGGGCGACCACTTGGTGTGGTCCCACTTGGTGGCATCGGGCAGCCCCTGGCGCGGATACTCGGGCACCTGTCCGCCGGCCTTTTTGCTGCAGAGCTTCTGGCCGAGCTTGGCAGCACCGGCCGGGCACACCTCAACGCAGCGACCGCAGGCCACGCACTTGTCCTTCTCGACCTTGGCGACATAGGCCGAGCGCGACAGGTTGGGTGTGTTGAACAGCTGCGATGTGCGCAGGGCGTAGCACACGTTGACGTTGCAGTTGCAGATGGCGAAGATCTTGTTCTCACCGTCGATATTGGTGATTTGGTGCACAAAGCCGTTGTCCTCGGCCTGGCGCAAGATGTCGTAGACCTCCTCGCGCGTCACGTAATGGCCGCGGTCGGTCTCGACCACATAGTCGGCCATGTCGCCCACGGCAATGCACCAGTCGGCGGGGTCGTCGGCGCAGCCCTCGCCCATCACGCGACGGCTCGCGCGGCAGCTGCAGGTGCTGGCGGCATATTTGCCATCGTATTTGTCGAGCCAATGCTCGATATGCTCGATCGGCACCGAGGTGCTCGTGGCATCAATGGCCTTCTCGACCGGAATGACGTGCATGCCGATGCCGGCGCCTCCGGGCGGCACCATCGGCGTGGCCTTGGACAGCGGCCCCTTGGACGCCTGCTCAAAAAACTTGGCATAGACCGGATGCTCTTCGAGCTGGCTCACGCGCATGTTGAGGAACTCGGCGGAACCCGGTACCAGCATGGGCAGCACCCACTGCTTGGCGCGCTCGGGATTTTCCCAGTTGTACTCGAGCAGACCCGTGTAGCTCATGTCGTCGAGCATCTTCTCGATCTGGGCCTCGGGTATGCCGGTGAGTTTGACCATCTCGGGCAGCGTGTAGGGACGGCGCATCTTCATCTTGCAGAGCACTTCGGCCTGCTCGTCAGTTGCGGCCTCGGCAAACGACCAGTACTCGTAGCCCAGCAGCTCGTCGCGATGCAGCAGGCGGTTGGTGCAGTGCTCGCACAGTTTGACGATGGCCTCGCGCGGATGCTCCGGCAGCGGCGGCACAAACTCCGCACCGATATCGGGCTCGGTGTAGCTAATCCCCGGTCCGTTGAGAATCATAGTCGTCCCTTCTCTTGCCGCAGCCCGGCGAGACCGCGGCGCCCCTCTTTTTTGCAGGCCGGGCATGCCCCCATGCCGTTCACCCGTTATTGTTGACATTGTGTCAAAAACAGTATTGACGAACCGTCAACAATATTCAAGACTGTTAGGTGAACGGTCGGGCTCAAACGGATGAAAGGCGGCAAGCGCATGAGCGATAATGCAGCGAACACTTCTGTGGCCGACGCCGTCCCCGCGCCCGACAGCACGACAAAGCGCCTGACGGGCGACGAACGCCGTCGCGAGATCCTCGATGCCGTGCGCACCGTGAGTTCCGAGCTGGGCGTGTCGCATCTATCCGTCTCGGCCGTGACCAAGCGAGCCGGCTGCACGCGCTCGCTGTTCTACCACTACTTTGCCGATATGGACGCCGCCGTCACCGCCGTCATGGACGAGGCAATCGACGGTTTTATCTCCGAGCTCGAGCAGTGGAATGCCAGCCGCACGGTTGGCGACATCGAAGGCGCACTCGACACCGTCGCCCCGCTCTTCAAGCGCCTGGTCGCCAGCGGCCACGAGCTGCCAAGCACGCTCACCTCGAGCAGCGGCGCACTCTACGGCGGCTTTCTGCACAACGTGGTCCAGCGCGTGGCTCAGTATATCTGCGACACCACCGTGGTGGATTTTGTCACCCATCATGAGCTACGCATCGACCATGTCTACGAGACGTTCTACACCCTCATCATGGGGTTGTTGATGTATATCCGCACGCACCCCGATGTGCCCGACGAGACGGTCAAGGAAATCATCGCCTCGACACTCCACATCGAGGGCTATACCGCCAAGTATCCGGAGCGCAAGCCCCAGAACTGACGACATTTGGCCAAACTGCCCGCGATCAGAAGAGGGGCCGCGGGCGTGTGAAAGGAGAGCAGCATGCTGTTCGACGTTTGGGGTAGCGATACCCTTATCCACTGGGCTGGCTGGGCCATGGTCTTTATTGGCCTGATCGTGCTCAACGAGGTCGGCCGCCGCACCAAGCTGGGCGCGGCAATCATCTTTGGCGTGGCTCCGCTGGCCATGACCATCTACTGCGTCGCCATCGCCGTGGGCGTTTCGCAGGGTGCCGAGTGGGCGCTCACCAACCCCACCCACGTGTACCAGAACAGCTGGTTCCACTACGCCAAGGTGTACGCGGCGCTGGCCGGTTGCTGGGGCTTCATTGCCATTAAGTACCAGTGGGGCAAGATCGGCAAGGCGCATTGGTTCCGTGCGTGGCCGTTTGTGATCGTCGCCATCAACATCTTGATCGCCGTCGTGTCCGACTTCGAGAGCGCCTATCACTTCTTTGTCCTGGGCGAGTCCACCTGGGTCACTTCCGAGGGTGCCACACAGCTTGCCGGCTGGAACAACGTGTTCAACGGCATCGCCGGTCTCATCAACATCTTCTGCATGACCGGTTGGTGGAGCGTCTACGCCTCCGAGGACAAGACCGACATGCTGTGGCCCGACATGACCTGGGTCTACATCATCGCCTACGATATCTGGAACTTCTGCTACACCTACAACTGCCTGCCCACCCACTCCTGGTTCTGCGGCTTTGCGCTGCTGCTGGCGCCCACCGTCGCCGCCTTTATCTGGAACAAGGGCGGCTGGATCCAGAACCGCGCCTTTACGCTGGCCATTTGGTGCATGTTTGCCCAGGTGTTCCCCTACTTCCAGGAGGAGTCCATCTTTGTGACCCACTCCACGCTCGACCCCGGCGCCGCCACCGCGGTCTCGATTGCCGCGCTGGTCGCCAACGTCGCCGCGATCATCTACATCGCCTACCGCGCCAAGAAGCTCGGCCGCAATCCCTACAAGCAGGATGTCTTTGAGGGCACCAGCGATTGGGAGAAGGCCACCGCTCGTCGCGCCAAGGTCGATTACGCTCACGCCGAGTAACATGTTGGTCGCTGTTGGCGCCTGGGCATAGGCCCGCCCGCCAGGTTTTTCATCCAATGTCTCGCAGAGCCCCCGGAAAGCGTTTCGCTCGCTTTTCAGGGGCTTTTGTCATTGCGTCTCTATTCATCTATTCAAAAACATGCGCATATATAAAATCGGATTTCAAATCATGCGGCGGCTCTATAGGGTCCCGTTTTTGGGTACAGTGTTGTCCCGATATTGAGCTTGGGGGATATATGAAAGATGAGACGACGGGCCAAGAGGACGCGGTCCAAGATGCAGAAGCGTGTGCCGAGGCCCTGGAGAGCCTAGACCGGATTTCGCTTGACGATGTTGCGTTTGGCAATTCGAGCGTTGATGTACAGGATGAGTCGGAAATCGAGGCGCAGCCCGATGATCAGGATACAAAAGACGATGGCGTCGCGCCCGCCGAAGACGAGGCGGGGCACGAGGAATCCGAATGCGAGGCCGACGGCCAGCCCGAATCCGACACGAGCGAGGAAACCATCTTGCTCGACAACTTGCCGGCCGAAGATTCGCTGACCCGCGAGCTCCCTGGCTTAGGCTCTGCGCCTGCCGTGGACGAGACCATCGCCATGGGCGATATTCCCCTACCGTCCGTTCCTTCGGCACGCGAAGCCGAGGTTCGTCATCGTAAGATGTCGCCCAAGCGGCGCAACCTGATGGTTGCCGGCGTTGTGGCCGTCGCGCTCGTCGCCGGCGGCGCAGGCTATGCGGCTTGGAACGGATACCAGCAAGAGCAGGCCGCCGTGCTTGCCGCAAACGCCCATACCATGATGTCGGTGCAGATTGGCGTGCATGCCGCGGGCCTCGACTGCTCAACTGGCTCCAAGATTCCCGTGCAGGTGAGCGGGCAGGATTCCAACGGTTCTTCCGTGAGCGAAACGCTCTACGTTGACGAGCACGGTCGCGGCATTAAGCTGCTGCCCGGCGATTACACGTTCTCCATCGCCGCCTCCCCCATCGCGGCCGACGGCACCATCTACACCGTCCCGACCACCAAGGCCCAGGTTACGGTCAAGAATGACGGGCAGGATCTGCACGCTCAAGCCACCTTTAAGCTTAAGGTGCCCTCAGCCGACACGGTGACCGACGACCAGATCGATGCCGCCGCCAAGTACGCCGAAGAAGGCGGCGCGAGCTCTGCCGCCGCGGCAAAGATACTCCAGCAGGCGGCAATTACGCGCCGCGATGCCGCCGCCAACGCCGTAAGCGCAAGCGAGGCTCAGTCCGCCCGCGATGCCGACGCTCGGCACAAGGCGACGAACCTGTATCAGCTCGATATTCCGGTTGAGTGGTATGGCAAGGTCGCAACCTGGCAGAACGGCAACACGCTGTGCATTTATCTGGACGGCGACACCAACACACCGCTCGTGACGCTCGTCGCGGTGCGCGATGGCGAGACCTTTACGCCCGACGACGGCGATACGGTTTTGGGCACGGTCAGCCTAGGCAACGGCTACACCGTCTACGCCAGCGGCCCCGTCTATCCGTACGTGGTGCCCCAGACCATCAACGGACGCACGCATGACCCCGTGTCGACCTACCCCATGGACATGGCCATTGAGCTTGTCGAGCTTACGACCGGCAACCGCTACACATACAGCCAGATCAAAAACGACCTGGTCGGTAAAGACGGCAAGGCCGACGCCGCGACCAAACTCGAGACCGACTACCTCGCCCAGATTCTCCTGCCGAGCATCAAAGCCCAGGACTAGCCAGCCCAAAGACAGCCGCCCAACACCCACATCCCTAACGCAGTTGCGGTGAAATAGGGACTGTTTTTGCTGGTCAAACCGCAAAACAGCCCCTATTTCACCGCAACTTATTGGTGGCCTTTTGGGTAGCACTCAGCGCCACGGGTCAGCTTCGAACATCGGCTCACGCTCGGGGCGTCGGTCGCTGTAGGGGTCGTAACCGTCATCGTCCTCGTTCTCGGCACGAATGTAGGGGTCGCACGGCTTGGGCGCCGGTTTCGGTGCGGGCTTTGGTGCGGCGGACGCGGCGTTAGTCGCCGGCGTGTTCGTCTTGATCTCGACGTTCATCTGCATAGCTCCTTGCCATGTACTCACGTTTAACACCATCGATTGTCGCACGAAAAAGGGCGGCGGACCCAATTGGATCCGCCGCCCTTGGCGTTCGGCTCTAAAGGCAGATTTTAAGGCATGCCCAAAATCTACTCGGCGTCGGGGACCTCGTAGGTGGCCGCCGGCGTGTTGTCGCACACGACGGTAAAGCCGCCGTCCTTGTCGGCATCGACCGTCACCTGATCGCCCTCGCGCACCGTGCCGTCGATGATAGCGGCGGCGATGGCATCCACGACCTCGCGCTGAACCAGACGCTTGAGCGGACGGGCGCCAAAGACCGGGTCCAGGCCGCCCACGGCGAGCATCTGCTTGGCCGCCGGGGTGATGGCAAGCGTCATGCGCTCCTTGGCCAGACGCGCGCGGACGTCGGCGAGCTGGATGTCGACGATCTTCTCGATCTGCGCCATGCCGAGCGGATGGAACACCACGATATCGTCGATACGGTTGAGGAACTCGGGGCGGAAGGTCTGAGCCATGGCCGCGTCGACCTGATGGCGCATCTCCTCCTCGTCCTTGCCGGAAAGCTCGGCGATAGCCTTGGAGCCCACGTTAGACGTCATGATAATGATCGTGTTCTTGAAGGACACCTGGCGACCCTGGCCATCGGTCAGACGACCGTCATCAAGCACCTGCAACAGCACGTTAAAGACATCCGGATGAGCCTTCTCCATCTCGTCGAGCAAGATCACGGAGTACGGACGACGGCGCACGGCCTCGGTGAGCTGGCCGCCCTCGTCGTAGCCCACGTATCCCGGGGGCGCACCAATCAGACGCTGGACGCTGAACTTCTCCATATACTCGGACATGTCGATACGCACGAGCGCGCGCTCGTCATCGAACAGGCACTCGGCCAGCGCCTTGGCGAGCTCGGTCTTGCCCACGCCGGTGGGACCCAGGAAGAAGAAGCTTCCGATGGGCTTGTCCGGATCGGAGAGGCCCGCACGGCTGCGGCGCACAGCTGCGGCGACGGCGGAGACGGCCTCGTCCTGGCCGATGACGCGCTTATGCAGCTCGCCCTCCAAGCCCTTCAGCTTGTCGAGCTCGCCCTGCATCATCTTGGACACGGGCACGCCGGTCCAGGCGCTCACGACCTCTGCGATCTCATCGGAGGTCACCTGTTCGTTGAGACCCTCGCCGTCCTGCTGCTTTTGCGCCTCGAGCGCGGCCTCGGAATCCTGAATCTGCTGCTGCAGGCCCGGAATCACGGAGTAGCGCAGCTCGGACGCACGGCCCAGGTCGCCGTTGCGCGTCGCGCGCTCCTCTTCGCTCTTGGCCTCGTCGAGCTGTCCCTTGAGCTCTTGCACGTGGTCGATGGCGTTCTTCTGGTTGAGCCAGCCGGCCTTTTGCACGTTGAGCTTTTCCTGAACCTCGGCAATCTCCTGGCGCAGGGCCTCCAGACGCTCCTTGGAGGCGTCGTCAGTTTCCTTCATGAGCGCCTGTTCCTCGATTTGCAGCTGGGTGAGCTGACGCGTGGTGGCGTCGATCTCGACCGGCATGCTGTCGAGCTCCATGCGCAGGCGGCTTGCGGCCTCATCGACCAGGTCGATGGCCTTGTCGGGCAGGAAACGGTCGGCGATGTAGCGATCGGAGAGGTCGGCAGCTGCCACGAGCGCGCTATCGGTGATATGCACGCCGTGGAAGATCTCGTACTTCTCCTTGAGGCCACGCAGAATCGAGATGGTGTCCTCGACGGTAGGCTCGCTCACCATAACGGTCTGGAAACGACGGGCGAGCGCCGCGTCCTTCTCGATGTACTTGCGGTATTCGTCGAGCGTGGTCGCACCGATCGCGTGCAGGTCGCCACGGGCGAGCGCCGGCTTGAGGATGTTGCCGGCGTCCATGGAGCCCTCGGTGGCACCCGCGCCCACGATGGTGTGGAGCTCATCGATGAACAGGATGACCTTGCCCTCGGACTTCTGGACTTCCTTGAGTACGGCCTTCAAGCGGTCCTCGAACTCGCCACGGTACTTGGCGCCGGCGACCAGCGCGCTCATGTCGAGCTCGATGAGGTCGCGGTCGCGCAGGGTGCTCGGCACGTCGCCGGCCACGATACGCTGGGCGATGCCCTCGACGATGGCCGTCTTGCCGACGCCCGGCTCGCCGATGAGCACGGGGTTGTTCTTGGTGCGACGGGACAGGACCTGGATGGTACGGCGGATCTCGTCGGTACGGCCGATGACCGGGTCGAGCTTGCCGGCGCGGGCCAGATCGCAGATGTTGCGGCCGTACTGCTCCAAGGCCTCAAACTGGGTTTTGTCCTCGGCAGACGTCACGCGGTCATCGCCGCGCAGCTCCTCGTAGACCTGCTCGATGCGCTCCTTGGTGACGCCGGCATCGCGCAGCACGCGGCCCGCCTCGCCCTTGTCCTCGGCAAGCGCCATCAGCAGATGCTCGGTCACCACAAAGCTGTCGCCCATCTTGGTGGCCTTCTTCTCGGCCTTCTCGATGACGCGGACGAGTTCATTGGAAAGACCCATCTGCTGGCCCTCGCCCGAAACCTTGGGCGCGCGGTCGATGGCATCCTGTGTGGAGCGTGCAAGCTGAGCCGGGTCGGCACCGATGCGCTCGATAATCACGGAGATATTGCGCTCGCCGGCACCGAGCAGGGCAGACAGCAGGTGGATCGGCTCCACCGCGCCGGCCTGCGCATCGGCAGCCGTGCTCATGGCGGTCTGCAGCGCCTCGCGCGACGTCATTGCTAGCTTATCGATTCTCATGGAATCACCTCTCTTGGGGCGGCCACCCTACGGGGCGGCTTCACGTTGTTCGAGAAGTATTGTTGCCAGCTTTGTACGATCTTATACATAAATCTAAGTCTCTATATATAAGATTTTCTGAGTGATTGAGAGATAGGGAGTAGGCACGCTCGCCCGCTGCGGCCTCGTCCCCTTACTATCTCAATCTGTAACATCTAGCGGCTGTTTATGGCTCTAGATGTTACAGATCGAGACAGACCGAAAACCACCACAAAGAGGGCAGGCACCTTTGTGGTGGTCGAGGTCTCTACTCCTTCGCCGAACCCGTACTTCCCGATTCGACGGTCCAGGGCATCTCATCCTCGAACAGCCATGTACGGGCAGACCCACTATCGCGTGCAGTCTGCGGGTCAGGCAAGCAGGTCTGTTTATAGGCATCTTGGATACACTGACCCATAAAATCGTTGAGCTCGGTCTGGTCGCCCTCCATGACATAGGCGACATCGCCGTCCATGATGTAGATGCCCGGACCCTCATTGCCCTCGTAGCCCGGATCGTACGAGACATCACATAACTTGGCGCCGTTTGCAGTGTCCAGCTCGATGGAAGAGTGGCATCCGCCAACCATGTCGTTCGCTTTTGCCCGATAGGACGCATATCCGTACCAACGCTTAAATGTTTTGCCCTTGAGTAGCTCGGACGCCCTATCGATCAGGCTTGTATCCGTGGTATAGCGCATGGCCCCAAGCTGAATACGCGGATAATTGCTAATACCCAGCACAGCCGGCTGCTCATCAAAATCAACGGTAATGGCCTCGGGCTTGTCGTCGCCGGTCAGAAGTTCGACAGATTGAGTCACAGGCTTGACCACCGGCTCCGTCACCGCA
>OIBA01000118.1_pt1 | contig 40032 bp, 50 predicted proteins | sample 1580931 | NCBI WGS metagenome assembly OIBA01 (sample SAMEA3882548, study PRJEB24775) | human gut metagenome | biome: human-associated habitat; feature: intestine environment; material: feces | place: Netherlands | collected 2009/2010
TATAAAAATTTCTAATTCAATTATTTTCAATTCTAAAATTTGATTTTAATATTATTTGCTTTTTTATTTTAATATTTGATTATAAAAGTGCTAAAAACCTTAAGACAAAAACTCCGTCCCAATGTCTAAACTCTACCAAAATATTAGCATTGCTATTGCTGTTCCAACTAATACTTCTGGTTTTGTCAAATCTTTTGGAATCAAATCAATTTCTCCTGATTTATCTTTTTCATTAACTGTTGCTATTGTATAATAAGATACATCCCTTAATTTAAAATAAATTTCTATTGGCATATCAACTTTTGTTTTATCAATTTCTATATATTTGCTCCCTAATTTTACATTTCTTTCTGAATAAAAGTCAAATTTTATGTATTTATCATTTATAGTTGATGTATTACTAACGATTCCTTTTATTCTTCCATTTACAAAAGTTGCTTCTTCTTGATATATTACTACTTGTGATAAATTGTCCTCTTTTCTTGTTATTTTTTTATATGTTGAATTTAATCCTACATTTATTAAAAAATTAGATAGTATAAAAAAACCTACTAATAATAAAATATATATAAAATATTTTTTTAATTTATCCATATTTTTCTCCATTCTTTTTTATTTTTATAATTTTTGTATAACACTTATATGTGTATTATATCAAAAAAGTACCTAATTTTCAAGTTTCTAAGTTTTATTACAAAAAAATAAAGCCTTTGCAGGCGCAAAAGCTTTATTTGGGAGATATTAGTTCTTCCCCAGTTGCAGTGACAATGCCAATGTTTCCTCCTACAGTAACATGGTATCTGCTACGGCCAAAATATTTCATATAGTCATATTTCGGCTTAACAATAACATAACCATTTACATATGCAAGTCCATACTTCCAATTAGAATCTTTAAAAACTACCTGGAAATATTTATTGCAAATAAGTATCGGATCACTGATATACTCTGCCTCAAGCAAAACCTCGCCATCAGCATTAATCAGCTTATAAATATTATTTACTGATACTTTGTAGACATTTGCATCATCAAAATACTCAATAAAGTCGTATTTTCCTATCTTCTTGTTTTCTGCCATGATGTGACTCTCCCTTGCAGTAAATTTTATGCATATTTTATTATAGCACTTTTTATAAGTTTATGTCAATTTCTTTATTTAAATATACCGAATAAATATATATTTTATCTACTTTTCTTTGTAATGCTTGTTCTAAGGCAACTTTATATAAGTCTAATTGCACTTTATATTTGCTTATTAGTTCTTCCTCATTTTGGACATAGTCTGTTTTATAATCTACAAGTACTAATTCATCGTCTTTTGTTATGTAATATAAGTCAATAATTCCCTGTACTAACACTTTGTCCAGATTATTATTAGAATTTATTTTATTTGCTTCAACCTCAATATAAAACGGTTTTTCTCTATAAATTTTTGTGGCCGTTTTCATTTGTTGCCATATTTTAGACTTTGTAAATTGCAAAATTTTAAATGGATTAATTGCTTGCATTTCTTTTAATGTTATTATGTTTTTTTCATACAAATTATTTATTAACTCTTTTACATTATTTTCTAAATAGTCTATTTTAGGGTTTAAATATTGCATACACATATGCACAAGGCTTCCTTTCCTTGCTGGACTTACCTGCTTTTCTTCATCATTATTTATAAATTTAGGCTTAGTTAATTCTATACTATTTATTTTTTCTTGATTGTTTAATTTAATTTCGCTAACCGAGGTTTTTGTAGGAGTTATACTTGATTGAATAAATTTATATTTATACTCTATTTCTTCTTTTATCTGTTTTAACTTTTTTTCATCTTGCTTGTTATTTGATAATTTTTCTTGAATATTTATTTTCTCTACTACTTCTTCTTTTGAATTAGTATTTAGTTTATTTTTTTCCAATACTTCTATATTTGCTATTTTTTCAAAATCAAATTTGTTATACACACTAACAAGCATAATCCAATCAAGATATGATTTGCATTTTTTTAGCAATATTGGATTTATTTTATTTTCGACTTTTCCATATATTTGAACTTGCTTTTTTATTTTTTCTATATCTTTTTCATAGTCTTTGCTAATTCCTGTAATTATTAGCTTTTCTTTTGCCCTTGTTAATGCAACATATAAAACACGCATTTCTTCTGATATGCTTTCTTGTATTAATTTGTTTTTTACAGCAATTTTAGCATTTGTATCATATTCTACTTGAATATTATGGTTTATGTATTTCATTCCTATTCCAAGCTTGCTATGTAATAAAATTGGATCTATTTTTAAACTCTGCATATTGAATTGTTTTCCCACATTTGCTAAAAAAACAACTGGAAATTCTAGCCCCTTACTTTTATGTATACTCATTATTCTAATAACATTATCATTCTCTCCTATTAATTTTGCAGATCCTAAGTCTCCACTTCCTAATTTAAGTTTGTCTATAAATTTTATAAAATTATATAATCCCTTAAAACTTGCCTGTTCATATTGTTTTGCTCTTTCAAACAATGCTCTTAAATTTGCTTGTCTTAAATTTCCATTTGGCATTAATCCACAATAGTTATAAAAGCCTGTATCTGAGTATATTTTCCAAATTAACTCATCTAAAGCAAGATATTCTTGTTCTTCTTGCCACATTTTTAAATTACTTAAAAATGTTTCTATTTTTTCTTTTAATTCTCCTTCAACACTTATTCTAGATTTTAATAAACATGTGTAAAAATCGTCATATTTATCATTTAATCTAATTGTTACTAAATCATTATCTGTAAATTTTCCTATATTTGACCTAAGAACTGTAACTAATGGTATATCTTGCATTGGATTATCTATTATTTTTAATAATGATATTATTGTTTGAATTTCAATAGAATCCAAGTATTCTTGTGATGTGTCTGAAAATACATCCATTTTTTGGTTAATTATTTCTTGTTCAAATATATTTGCTTTTTGCTTTGTACTTCTTAAAAGTATTGCTATATCACTATATTTAATGTCTCTAAAACATTCTTTTTTTCTATCATACACCTGAAATTTATTGTCTATAAGTTCTTTAATTTTTTTTGCAACAAATTTTGCTTCTAATTCTATATCTTCATAATGCTCTTCTTGTTCCTCTTCGTCTTGTTTTTCTTTTGTATCTATTAAATAAACTTCTGTATTTAAGTTTTGTTCCGGCTTTTTATAGTCTGTTGCTCCTAGATTTAAATATTCTTCATGATTATAATTTACATTCCCTAAGTTCTCACTCATAATATTTTGAAAAATTAAGTTTGTGAAGTCCAATATATTTTCTCTACTTCTAAAATTTTTAAACAACTGAATTTTTAAATTATCATCATTATTTGTTATAGTATTTTTATATGTATTATATTTACTTAAAAATAACTCTGGCATTGCCTGCCTAAATTTATATATACTTTGCTTTACATCTCCAACCATAAATAAATTTTTACCATTTGAAATAGCAGTCATTATATATTCTTGTACTAAGTTACTATCTTGATATTCATCTATTGCAATTTCTACAAATTTTTCTTGATATCTTTTGGCAACATCTGTTTTTACTAAGTTATTATTATCATCTTCTTTAAGCAATATTTCTAATGCAAAATGCTCTATATCACTAAAATCAACAATATTTTTTTCTTGTTTTTTCTTAGAAAATTGAAGCTTAAATTCTAAAATTAGATTTTGTAGTTTTTTTAATATTTTATACATATCATAAATGTCCAAATTTGATTGTTTTGAATCACTTAACAATATTTTTTCAAGTTTTGCCTTAAATTTCTTTTTAACACTGTCTCTTATTTCTTTTGCTTCTTCTTTAAATTCATTATTGGCATTTATTCTTGGCCATTTTTCAAATGTCATTGTTTGAAATGTTGTAAATGCTTTATCCCAATTATTTATATTTGCTTTTAAAATTTCTAAATTATTAATATCTTGTCCTATAACTATTTGAACCTTTTCTAGGTCTAGTTGATCTTGCAATTCTTTTTTTAAATTTTTTAATATTTCTAAATCATCTGTTATTTCTTCTTCTATATCTTCTAATAAAATATGCCCCCATGGTGTGTTAGAAAAATCATCTTCTAGTCTGTTTTCCAAATTGAACATTTCTATATGTTCATCTAGCCATTTTTCTGGAAATGGCATACTACTAATTTCTTTAACTATTTTTAAAATTAAATCCTTTAATGGCGAGTCATCTTTATAACTTGTGTATGTATTTATTAATTCCAAAAAATCTTTGTCTTGATTGTCATATTTTTGTTCAAATATATTTTCAATTACTTCTTGTTCTAATATATCAATTTCTGCTGTATCTGCTATTCTAAAATTGGGCGAAACATTTTTTAGTTCAAAAAAATTATTTCTTACTACATCTAAACAAAATGAATCTATTGTACAGATATTTGCTTTGTTTAAAAGTAATATTTGCTTTTGCAAATTCTCATTTTCTGGATTTTCATTTAATTTTTTATATATTGCATCAAGTACTCTTTGTTTCATTTCAGATGCGGCTGCATTTGTAAATGTAACAACCAATAATTTGTCTATGTCTACATTATCATTTATTATTTTGTTTATTATTCTTTCTACTAAAACAGCGGTTTTTCCACTTCCTGCTGCTGCCGCAACCAAGATATTGGTATTTTTTTCATATATTGCTTGTTTTTGTTCGTCTGTCCATTTTACGTTTGACATTTTTTCCTCCACACATTTTTTATTTTTAACTAATATACTAAAGATTTATAACGATTATACTATAATTATTGCAGCTGGTAAAGAAAAATATTGCATTTGTAAAATATTAATAGTATAATTAATTTACTACTTTTAAAAAGGAGGAAATTATGGGAGAAAATACAGATAACAAATTTTTCACAAAAACATTTTTCTGGATGTTTTTAGGATTATTAGGTACTGCAATTGTTGCATGGTACACATATTCAAGTGGATTATGCTTTAAGCTTGCACTATCTGGCGGATTTGCTGTTGTAGCAATTATAGAACTAATAGCTGTATTAGTTTTTAGTTTATTGTTTAAGAAGTTATCACCTACTGTTGTTGGAATTTTGTATTTCATATATGCATTTTTAAATGGTGTAACACTTTCTTCAATATTTGCTATATATGACTTAACTTCTATTGGTCTTATATTTGTTGTAACTTCAGCACTATTTGGCATATTAGCATTTATTGGCTACAAAACAAATAAAGATTTAAGTAACTGGTCTACTATTCTATTTACAACACTTTTTGTTGGAATTATAGCTAGCATTATAAATCTTTTTGTTGGCAATACAATGGTTGATATTGCTTTAACTTGGATAATGTTAATTTTGTTCTTTGGTATTACTGTTTATGATATGAACAAATTAAAAATGCTTTCTCAAGATCCTAACCTAAATCAAGATAAATTGTATGTATATGGAGCTATGGAATTGTATTTAGATTTTATTAACATTTTCTTAAAATTACTTAGACTTTTTGGAAGATCAAGAGATTAAAAATTTAAAGTAAAAAAGAAGTTCTAAATTTTACAAAATTAGAGCTTCTTTTTATATTATTATATTTTTATTTCATATATTATAAATGTTTTAAAATTTTTATGTATAGAAATGCTACATTTTTCTAAATACTCCTGCGACTTTTCCTAAAATTTCACATGTAGGAACAATTATTGGGTCCATTGTGCTGTTTTCTGGTTGTAACCTAATATGATCTTTTTCTTTATAAAATGTTTTTACAGTTGCCTCTTCTCCTATTAATGCTACAACAATTTCTCCATTATTTGCATTACTTTGTTTTTTTACTAAAATATAATCGCCATCTAATATTCCAGCTTCTATCATACTTTCTCCTCTTACTGTAAGCATAAAGCTTTCTGAATTTCCAACAAAGTCGATTGGAATTGGGAATGTGTCTGTTACATTTTCCACTGCTAAAATTGGCTCTCCTGCAGTTATTCTTCCTATTATTGGCACTTCTACTAATTCTTTTTGTGTATAAAAATCTTTGCTAGATTTTATTTTTTCTTCTCCTGAACCACCTTTTAATAAACGTAAAGTTCTTCCTTTTTTGTCTTGCTTTTTTATGTAACCTTTTTCATCTAATCTAGCTAAATAACCATGTACTGTAGCTGTTGAACTTAATCCTACTGCTTTTCCTATTTCTCTTACAGATGGTGGATAACCGTCTGTCATTATTTGTTTTTCAATGAATTTTAATATTGCTTTTTCTCTTTTATTTAATTCTTCTTTTTTTCTAGGCATGTTTTGACAACTCCTTTTTTCTATTTTTGCATATCATATCATACAAACAAAAAAATGTCAAACAAAAGTTTTAATTTTTTTATTTTAAAAGAAAAAACCAGCAATTAGCTGGTTTCTTCTTTTAAGTCCTTTTATGGATTTTTTACATTTTCCTCCTGTTTCCATTTTGTTTTTTCTTCTTCTTCGTGACAAATTTTTTCAACTTCTTTACCGATAAGAATTCCTTTTTTATAAAGCTCTGTAGCGAGACTTTTTAAAACATTTTTATGTTCCCTTAAAATTTGGGTTGCCAATTTATGTGCTTCGTCAATGATTTGGTCGACTTCAGTATTTATTTCATTTTTCATATTTTCACTTACATTTCTTTCTACATTACGTTTTGAAAATTTTGTAGTCAAACCATATTTAACAACCATATCTCTTGCCATATTTGTTGCATTTTTCAAATCACTTCTTGCTCCAATGGAATAACTATCTGTGTACATCTTTTCAGCAATTCTTCCACCTAAATCAAGTGCAATATTTTCAATACACGCATTATTATCCCAATAAAGCAATTCGTCTTCATTTGAGTCATATACAGTTACCCCAAGATAATCTTCTGCAGGAATACAGCTAATTGCTAAGAGCTTTCTCCTATTTTTGCTATACCTGTTTACAAGATAATGGCCGGCTTCATGATATGCAGTTGAAAACTTTTGGTCTTTTGGCAGTTTATTAAACAACTTGAAATTACTTTCAAAATTGTTAATTACAACCTCCCGTGTCACCTCTTTTTTTCCTTGCATTTTTGCAGTTGCCATTGCCTTATCAATTAAGTCAAGAGTTCTGTCTGGATTGCATGTTTCAAAGTTAAAGCATGCAGCCATCATAATAATGTATTCAACGTTTTTTTTCTTGATTTCTACACTATGGAAGGACTTTAGCCTTTCAATTTGTGCTTTAATCATTGGGTACACCTCATCAAATGATGGTTCTTTAACTTCCACGGTTTCAAAACGACGTTTAAATGCCTTGTCTTTTTCGAAGATTCTCTTGTATTCTTGCTCTGTTGTGCAACCTATTACACTGATATTTTCTCTTGCAAGAATTGGTTTTAATGAATTTGCCAAATCATGTGTGTCATCTACTTGCGTTCCAGCGCCAATCATGTTGTGGATTTCATCCACAAACAATATTACGTCAGATTCTTTTTCAAGAAACTCCACAAGTTTTGCAAATCTTTCTTCTGCCATACCTCTTAATGTTGTACCTGCAATTAATGAATTTACATCAAGTGAGAGCACTTTCTTGTTTTTTAGTTCATTAGGGCATTCGCCTCTAGCAATCTTATAAACCAAATGCTCAACAATAGCAGTTTTGCCAACTCCAGGTTTGCCAACTAAAATTGCATTTTTCTTTTTACACTTTAAAAGAATTTTCATCAATTTTTGGGTTTCTTCTTCTCTTCCAAGAATTAAAGCATCCTGCTCATTGCACTTAAGTAATGTAACACTTTTTTCAATTACCTTTGGAATTTTAAGACCATCTTCTGTCACAACCGTAACATTGGAATTTTGATAATCCTGCTCTTCATATTCTTGTTCATCTTCATTAAGCAATTGCTGGTAAATCTGAGAATCAGTTAAAACACTAGCAAATAATATTCCCTGAAAATATACCAAAACAGCTGTTGTATCACGTTTAACGTCTCTAAAAAAGTTTACAACTTGTTTTTCAATGTCACGTGAAAGCATTGAAAGTATAAATGTTACCTCATCAGTAACCTTATTTTCTGTAATTGATCCTGCCTCAATTACAGAACAATAAAGGTCTTCACTCATTTTAAACTGTAACTCTTTTTCATCCAATGCCGCTTTTAAAATGTATCCTTCCTCCTCGTGCTTTTCGGCAACATATTTTTTCACATGTTCTTGCATTGCATTTTTTACCTTGCTCCACTTGACATGTGTAAAGCTAAAAAATTCATACATATAGCTGTTTTCTGTTTCGAGCAATGTCTTCAAGACAATGATTGTAGGGGTATTTTTTAGACCTAACCGCTCAGCCTCCTCCTGACTCTTCATTAAACATTCGCTAAAACTTTTCTCAAGTGTAAAAGTATTATTTGTCTCATTCATAGTAAAAAATCCTCCTTATGAAATATTATAAGACTAATTAAGTCATGCATACATTATACCATTTATTTACATAATTATCAAGAGCATATTTTACGAAAAATTTCTTTATGAATTTTTTCCAAAATTATGTCATCAACTAATTCTTTAAAAATAATACAAATTTTAAGATCAGTTATTTCTAAACGCAAAACTTCCAATTTATATTCGTCTATTATTTTAATAATTTTTTCCATTAAATTGGTATTTCTCATTATTCCTTCTCCAATAATAGAAATTTTTGAAACATCTTTTTTTACTATACTTTTTACTGTATTTTCTTCAATTTTTTTAGAAATTACAGTTCCTTTTTCATCATTAAATGTAGATTTTGTAATGATTGGTATATTAAATTTTTTTCCTATCTCTATGCTTCTATTATGAAGCACTTTTGCACCTTCATTTGAGATATCAAGCATCTCTTTATAAGATATGTTTTGAAGTTTATATGCATCTTTTACTTTATTAGGGTCTGCTGTGTATACACCGATCAACATCAGAAAATATATAACATTTATCAGCATTTATAGCCGCCGCAACTGCAACTGCTGTTGTATCAGACCCTCCCCTTCCAAGTGTTGAAATATCATTGTTTTCATCAATAGCTTGAAATCCTGCAATTATAACTATTTTTCCTTTATTTAATTCATTATAAATTCTAGAAGGTTCTATTCCTTCTATTATAGCATTTTTACTACTATCATTTGATTTTATACCTGCCTGCCATCCTGTTAAAGATATAGCATTATACCCCAATTCATTTAATAATATTCCAAGCTTTGCTATTGATATTTGCTCTCCTACTGAAACAAGCATCGACTCTTCTCTTTTGTTTGGTTCTTTTGATAAGGTTCTAGCCTCTTTAATTAGTTTGTCTGTTGTTTTTCCTTGTGCTGATAAAACTACAACAACTTCGTTTCCATTTTTATAATATTCTATTACCTTTTGTGCTACAATATTTAGTTTTTCATCATCTGCAACAGAACTCCCTCCAAATTTTAATACTACTATTTTATTCATCTTGTCACCTCTAAAAAAAATATAGAAAGCCTATTTTATTATAAATAAACTTTCTATATTATATGAATAAAAAATTGCCACGGTTCCGGGTTTAATTGGCAATAAATTGTCAGTGGTTCCGGGTTTGGATGGCAATAATATATTATTTTACAGCACCGCGTAAGCGACCAAACGAGTGCTTGCACGAGTGCGAATTGGAGCAACCAACAATTAATTTTAATTTATTGGTTGCGACACCAAGGTGCAAAAAATAATATATTATTGCCATCCAAACCCGGAACCACTGACAATTTATTGCCAATTAAACCCGGAACCGTGGCAATTTTTTAAATAACTTTCTAAAAATCCATCTATTTCTCCATCCATTACAGATTGTACATTTCCTACTTCGTAATTTGTCCTATGGTCTTTTACCATTGTGTATGGACAAAATACATATGACCTTATTTGGCTTCCCCATGCATTTTCCATTTGTATACCTTTAAGATCTTCTATTTTTTCTTTTTGCTCTTTTTCTTTTAGTTCAAATAATTTAGACTTTAACATTTTCATTGCTGTTTCTCTATTTTGTATTTGTGATCTTTCTGATTGACAGCTTACTACTATATTTGTTGGTATGTGTGTTATTCTTACTGCAGATGAAGTTTTGTTTATGTGTTGCCCTCCTGCTCCGTGATGCTCTGTATGTATCTACCCTTAAATCATCTGGATTTATTTGTATTTCTATATCATCTGTAATTTCTGGTAATACTTCTACTGATGCAAATGATGTATGTCTTCTTCCTCCACTATCAAATGGTGATATTCTTACTAATCTATGCACTCCTTTTTCACATTTCATATATCCATACGCATATTCTCCTATTATTTCAAATGTAACGCTTTTTAGTCCAGCCTCTTCACCTTCTAAATAATCAAGCTCTTTTATTTCATAATTACTTTTATTTGCCCATCTTGTATACATCCTATATAGCATTTCTGCCCAATCTTGTGATTCTGTTCCTCCTGCTCCTGGATGTATTGTTATTATTGCATTGTTTAAATCATACTTTCCAGATAACATTGTTTTTATTTCTAATTTTTCTACTTCTTTTTCTAAATTTTTTGTGTTTTTTAAAATCTCTGTTTTTATTTCGCCATCAAAATCTTCTTTCATTAATTGTGTGAGTTCTATTAAATTTTGAGTTTCGTCCTCTAATTTTTTTACAGTATCACATATTTTTTTTATGCTCTTTATTTTTCCTAACACTTTTGTAGAATTTTCATTTTTCCAAAACTCCTCTTTTAATGTTTCCTCTTCTAATTTTTTTAATTCATTTTTTTGTTTACCTATGTCAAAGAGATTCACTCAAATCTTTTATTTTATCTTTTAGGTTATTTATTGTTTTTAAATTTTCTTCTAATTCAACCATTTTCTCACTCTCCTTGGTATATAATACAACATTTAATATAAAAAAACAATATTAAATTTAAAAGGAAGGGAATTTCCCCTTCCTTTTTTTAAGTGAACTTATAAAAGGTCTTATCTCCTTTGCTTTTGTAGCTTTCGCTATCTTTTGCAAATATAAGCATTATAGTAAATGCTGCAAATGCAAAGATTAAAGACAATCCCTCACAAATGATGCCTAAGGTCTTTTTCATTAACCTCACTCCTTTAAGTTAAAATTGGTTATGTTCACCATATATTTATTATATCATATTTAGTTTTATATTTCTACTTGTTTTCTAAAACAAATTTAAGTGTTCTGCTAATATTTTAACTCCTAACAATACTAATATTATTCCACCAAGAAGTTCTGCTTTATTTTCATATTTATCACCAAATCTATTTCCTATTTTCGTTCCAATTACAGATAAAATAAAAGTAATAATTCCTATTAAACTAATTGCAAGAACCAAATTTACATTAAAAAATGCAAATGTTATTCCAACTGCTAATGCATCAATACTTGTTGCTATTGAAAGGATAAGCATTGTTTTAACACTCACATCATCATTATAATTTTTGGTTTCTTTACTAAATGATTCTTTTACCATTTTTATTCCTATAATACTTAATAAAATAAATGCTATCCAATGATCAATATTTGTAACTACACCTTCAAATGTTGTTCCAAGAAAATATCCAAGCAAAAGCATCCATTCCAAGTCCTATGCTTAGTATTATTAATTCTATTAATCCAATTTTTCTACACTCCCTAATTTGCTTTTTAATTCTTCTATTGCTTTTTTTCTTGCACTTATTTCGTTTTTTTCTTTATTTGTTAATTCTGCAAGAGTTTTTCCATTTTCCAACTCAAATATTTCATCAAATCCAAATCCATTATCTCCTCTTACCCCCTGTGCAACATAGCCATCTAAAATTCCTAATGTACATACCGCTTCTTTACCATTTGATAAAGCAATTGCAGTAATAAATTTAATTTTTCTATTTTCTTTAGGAATATTTTTTAATTTATCAATTATTGCTAAATTTCTTTGTCTATCAGTCCCATTAAGCCATCTTTTTGTTTTTACTCCCGGAAATCCATTTAAGCACTCTATCTCTATTCCAGAATCATCTGCAATACACCACTTTCCATTAAGTGCTTTTGATATTTCCATTGCCTTTTTTATTGCATTTTCTCTAAATGTTTCTTTGTCTTCTTCAACTTCTATATTTATTCCAATATCTTTCATTGGAATTATTTTATATTCATCTAAGATTTCCTGTGCTTCTTTTATTTTTCCTTTATTTCCAGAAGCAATTACTATTTCTTTTTTCATCTTATTTCTTCCTTTTTTATGTAAATAATTTTTATATGATTAAAGTTTTGTTACTTTGTAAAATCCTCTTTTCCATATTCGAATTTTTCTATTTCCTTTAGTATAAATCCCATTACCGTAATAGATAATGTTAAAATAATCAAACTTATATTAAGTGCTATTACACTTCCACTCATTCCTGCAAATAATAAAATTGAATAACTTATCATTCTTCCAAAATTCAAAATTACTTCCCTTATTGAGAAAAACTCTGATTATGTTACTCCATGTTTATAAGAATATTTAATTACTGATTGCTTAAATTTGATATCTTGTGTTATACTATTCATGAGAAATACCTCCAATAAAAAGTTTTTGTGGTTAAAAACATTTTATCATATTTTTGGTATTTCTCATTTTTCATTTTTCTTACTGTGACATATCTATTGTAAACCTATACTCATGATTGTTTCAAATTTCACCATATCTTTTTTATTAAAATAAAATCGAAATCCTTTCATCTTTTCTGTTTCATTATTAAATATTATTTCTTTATTTAAATTTACAAGAATGTATGTAGATTTAAAAATAAATGCTCCACTTTCAACTTTAGTATAATCAACTATATCCTCAGCAATATCAACTGTCCATACACCAACATTATTGTCTGCAATAATTCTTTTATTAGTTAAAGTAATTTTTGAATTTGAACTTCCAAGTAATCTACCTGTTTCAGTTCCAAAACAAGTAGGTTTTGCAGTAAAAATCACTTTTTCCCCATCTTGTAATTTTATATTAAATTTGTTCTCTACTTCTGGTAAAGTATTAAGATACGTTATATTCATATTTCCTCCTTATTATTTATTTTTTTCAAAATTAAAATTTTTATCTAAATTTAATTTATATTTTTCTATTGTATGTTTTAATATTTCATTATTATCTATCATTCTAGTTAAACACTCCATATTTAATCTTTTATTTATCTTTTTAACAGTATTAATCCCAAATTATTTTTGTTCTACCTATATTTTTTTCTGGTGCAAAGTAGAATTTTACAAAATCCCCCTCTTTTAAATTATGCTCTTCTTGTTCTGATTTTGTTATTGATACATCTGCAATTGTAATTGTATTATATTCACCATTTTGTATTACCTTATTAAACCATAATAAGCTTATGTCTAATTTATTTCCCTTATCATTTATTTTAGCTACCATTGCTTTTTGTACCCATGCATTTTTTTCAACAAAATTTACTTCTGTTGACATTAATATATTTTTTTGTTCCTCTGTTAATTTTGAAACCATCTCGTCACATTCTTTTTTTCTTTTAAGTCCTAATATAATAACTATTACAACAAAAATCATTACGATACCAAAAACTATAAAATTCATTTTTAATTCCTCCTAATATTTTTTAATATATTATATATTTTTTATTTACTAATAATTTAACAATCTATTTACAACTAATTATCTTTCTTCTTCAATAGATTGTGGTTCAGGTAATTCTTTTATTTTCTTTCTAAAGAAGAATTTACCAAATTTACTTTCTCTAACATAATCACAAAACTGCAATGTTTTAGCCAACATACTTTGTAATTTGCTATTTTTTTGCTTTAATTCATTATTATCATTTTTCAATTCTGTGTTTTCTTGATTTAGTTGTTCTACTTGTTCTGACAACGTTGAATTTTTTTTAGATAAATTTTTATTTTCTTTTTCCTTATTTCTAGCTGTTTTGTATGTTTCATAATATTTTTTCAAAATTGGATTTTGTGGTCTTAAACAAAATCCTTGCTCATACATTTTGCTAAAAATTTCACTTTCAAAATCAAATTCTGGATTTTCTAGAACTTCTGGATTACTTAATTTTTCACATACTTCAAAAAAACTAGTATAAGCATTTGTATATTTATTTTCTAACTCTGGTTGCTTTTCTTCAGCATCATTCATTCTTTTTATATCTCCGTTTGATACCGCACTACGATATCCATACCATTCTATATTTAATTTTGCTTTATTAATTTCACTTGAATTTTTTTGCTTTTTATTATAAATTTTACTTAATAATTCCACATCATTTATTGAAAACTCAATATTAGGAAACTCTTTTTCTAATGCTGATAAACGACTATCTATAATCTCTTTTTCTTCATAACTAGATTCTGCACCAATTTTTACAAAATCAGCAGGATGCCTATTTATTTCTTTACAATAATAATCTCTATTAGACTCCATAGCTCCATTATAGCTCTCTATTAACATTATTATCTGACCATATTTACTCTTATCCATAATATATCAACTCCTATCATTTTTAAAGTACAGACTGTCTATTATAATCTGTAATTCCACTTCCTAATTTTTCATATAATTCTTTAACTTTCAATTCTTTATTTTTTACTGCCTCTATTTCTTTATTAGTAACACCCACAAACTCAACAAACTCTACTTTTCCATTTGGTGTATTTAATGTCTGAAACTTATCATCAGGAACAGTTATAAAACCTGTTATATTAGATTTTTGTTTTGCATCAATTCCTACAGTTTGTCCTGTATATAAATATTCAAATGGATTAAATATTTCACCTTTATTAAATGTAATTCTTGCTATAGTTTGTAAAATTCCACATATACATTTAATTTCTTGCTCTTCATCTTCATCATTGTCTTTTTTTAGCTTAAAAGTAAATTCCATTCCATAACCACTATATTCTGTGTCATCAGTTTCTTTTTCGTATAACTCTGATAATCCATAAGTTACAAAATGCCAATAATTTCCTCCATCATATATACTAATTCCATCCAATGGATCATTTCCTCCAAATTTCCAACTTATGAGTGTTCCATAATGTTTTGGATTTTCTTGGTTTGGATAAATTCTATTACATTCATTTGTTATTGCATCCCATCCACTTGAACTTAATTCTTCTTTTTCTTTCAATTTATTTCCCTCCTTGCATTTTTTTCTTTTTATCAAAATAATTAATAATATAATTGTTAATTATAATCTAAGTATCTAATGAAATGTCGTACCAATCTTGTATTTCTCTTATAATCCATTCTAATCCTCTTCGTCTTTCAATAACAACACTTGAATTTAAGTTTCCAATTGATGTTTCAGGTTTTATCCTTTTTTCAACACAAGCCCAGTGATATCTATAATATAAATCTAACATATCAAGAATTTCATTAACTTCCCTTAATTTACATTTACTTTTAAAATCCTCATATGAATTACTTTCATTAAACAATTTAATAGCATAATTACAATCACATATATTGCTTGCATCAGATATATCTTCTACTAATCCTAATGCCCAAACTAGTGACCAATATGTTTCATATTCCCAATCAATATCAATTGCATCTTGCATTTCATATGTGCCATCTATTAATTTCTTTTTTTTTTTATTTAAACAATCAGATACATTAAATTTTTCTAATAGTTTTGAAATAATTTTAACTGATTCATCGTATTGACCATTATTAATATCACAGGCAAGTTGTATTACTAGAAAACTTGCTAGTGCTCTTTTACAAATTTCGTCCAAACTTTTTATTTTTACTTCATTGCTTGATTCTATACAAGGCAATTCTTCGTAACAAGCAATGTTTTGTTTTTTTATTTTTGAGTTTGAATTCGCTCTTCTAATTATTTTTTCTGACTGAGAATCTTCGATTTTTACTTCTTTTTGAACTTTTGATTGTTCTGTTTTTATTTTATTAAATAAACTCATATTTCTAATTCCTTTCATCTAATTTTTAATTTTTTCTTATCTACACTTTTTGGCTTAATAATTTAATCACTTATATAAACAATAATTATTGACCAATTTGTAGTAAAACTTGATGGTGAACTGCTCCATTTCCTTTTTTTATATATTTTATATCTTCTCCACCGCCTAAAACTAAGGCTGGAGTAAAGAAAAATATATCTTCATAATCGAGCTTTCCTAACTTTTCTACTGCCTGTTTGTATAAATCTTCTCTTAGCACATTTTTTATTATATTTTTATCTAAAATATAATTTTCAAAAAATTCCTGATAAGAATAAGTACAAACTTCAATTTTTTTATAGTGAATATTTAATAATGATATAAATTGTTGTTAATACAATACATATTATTTTATATTTTTTCCTCACAATCTTTTAAATTATTACTATTTTAAATTTGCAAAATTGAATTAGCATAGCTTACTTATAACATTCCTTACGACCCATCACCACACAACATTCAACGTTGCTTGTAAAAGGAAACATATCAACAGGTTGAATTTTAGAAACCTCATATACATCCTCAAACTTTGCCAAATCTCTTACTAAAGTTGCTGGATTGCAGCTAATATACACAAGTCTATCAGGTTTAATTTTCAAAATATTATCAATAGAATGTACATCCAATCCTCTTCTTGGAGGATCAACCATAACAACATCAGGAATAATCTTTTTATTATTAATTAAATCATCCAAAACAACCTCTGTATCACCGCAAATAAAAGTTGCATTATCAATATTGTTTAATTTTGCATTTTCATTTGCATCGCAAACAGCTTGTTCTACAATCTCAACACCATACACTTTTTTTGCATACTTAGACATAAAAAGAGAAATAGTTCCTATACCACAATATAAATCAAATACTATATCGTTTTTATTAATTTTAGCTTGCTTAACTCCTATATTATAAAGTTTTTCTGCTTGAACTGGGTTTACTTGATAAAAAGAAAGAGGAGAAATTTTAAAAATAAACTCGCCTAATTTATCATAAATATAACCATCACCATATAAATTAATGTTTTCATTTCCTAAAATAACATTTGTATTTTTCATATTTACATTTTTAACAATGGTTTTTACATATGGGAATTTATTTGTAATAAATTTTACCAAGTCTTCCTCATTTGGAAACTTTTTCCCATTAATAACCAAAATGCACATAATTTCATTTGTTTTAAACCCAATTTTTATTACAATATGCCTCAATAGCCCTTTGTTAGTTTTTTCATCATAAATACTATTTTTATTTTTTTCCCAATAATTTAAAATTTCTTTTGCAATTTTCTCAGACTGTGGATGTTGAATAAAGCACTTTTCAATTGGTATTATTTCATGTGTTCTATTTGCAAATACCCCTATTTGTGGTTTACCATTTTTGTCAAGTCCCACTGGATATTGTGCTTTGTTTCTGTAATGATATGGATTATCCATACCAATTGTTTCTTCTACTCTTATTTTGTTTTTTAAAGTTTTATTAACTAAACTTTGAACTGCATTTTGCTTCATTTTAAGTGTCTCTTCATATTTTATATGTCTTAAATTACATCCTCCACATCTTTTAAATGTCGCACAATCTGCTTGTACTCTATTTTCAGATTTTTCTATTATTTCTATTATTTTTCCAAAAGCATGTGAAGTTAGTACCTTCACTATTAATATTTTTATTTTTTCACCTTTTATAGCCCCAGGAATAAATATTGTAAAATTATTAATTTTAGCAATACCTTCTCCTTCAAAACCATTATCAATTACATCTACTATATATTCATCATTTTTCTTAATTTCAATTTTTTCCATATTTTCCTCTTCATATTTTTTATATATTATATACAATAATTTATTTATTTTCAAGCTTGCTTTTGACTTTTTATGTTAATTGCATTATAATTAAATTATTAATATTATTGAAAGGAGGAATCACTATGGTTTTGCGGTTAGCTGAACCTGAAGATTTCGAATTGTTCTGCAGTTTATATAACAATTTGGAAAACGAAATGTTATATGGCAATGAACAAAACGAAGTTTGTTTAGATAATGAATTTAATTTTGATGATGAGACTTTAAATGAGTATTCTCCAACATTTAATTCTAAAGATGAATTTTTGGCAATTTTAAATTCAAATGCTGAATTTATCTATTTTGTTGAAGATGATAATAATGTTGTAGGTGTTGTTTATTTTTATATAATAAAAAGATCTACGGCCAAAGTTGTCTCTATTTGTCTTAAAGATAATTCATATATCAAACAAGTCTTCGAGCTTTTGGTAAACTTAAAAGACATTAAGGAATTTCATATATCTCCTACATCTCCTGCAATATGTAGTTTACTAGAAAAAATGCCAGGAGTAGAAAAAGCCTTTAAATTTTACGACAAAGCAAAAAAAATACCAAGATGATATCTTGGTATTTTTTATTAAAAGCTTTTATTTACATATTTTTCAATTATATTGTCATTAATTTGGGCATTAACATCTAATATAACAGCATATATTAAATAATATTCCCATAAAATTAGTTCCTCTTCTGTTTTATCTTTTATTAATGAATAATCCTTTAAATAATTTTTTAAAGCATATGCCTTATTTATCAGGATTTTTCCTTTAATGGTTCTTCTATAATTTTTATTAAAGTAAATAATTTGCTCTATTATAATATATAAAGAAATTATATAAAAAACAATAATAAATCCAATAATAAATGCTGTTAATAAATTTAAAAAACATGCTTTCCTTACAATACTGTATTCTAATTTATCAGCTCTTGCATATTTATATATATAAGAACCATCATCATTCATATAAACACTATAATCTTTTTTATTTTCTACTTCTTCAAAAAGTTTTTGTTTATCTTCTTTAATTTTTAACTCAATATAAACATGACCATCATTTTCTGGCCAAATATGATAATTTTTGAAAGTATATTCATCTAGCTGAATACTAGATATAGAAACTAAAATTGGAATTACTATAGCTATTATTATTTTTAATATTCTAAATAGTTTTCCACCCTTATTTTTTACTATATATTTTCTATTTAAAGTTTCTTTTTCAATAACTTTTTTATATTCATTTTTATCAAAGCTATTAAATCTTATCATTTTTAAAATAAGTTTTTCACTTTCAAGTAAATCAGTTTCATCTTTATTTGTATATATATATCTTTCATTTTCCTGTTTTATATACCCTGCTAATTTTAACTTTAAAATAGTTGCTGATATACTTTTTTTCATATCAACCTCAAATGTTGACGTAAACATTATTATACTTGGTGATATTTTATCAAGGTCGTCTCTATAATATAAGTATTCTTCTTTTTTCTTTATTATCGCATTTTTTCTTATTCTAATTGATTTAAACAGCATTTTCAAAAAGTGTGCTAATACAATCCACATAAATGGTGTAAATGCAAAAATAATTCCAGAATATAATATATATCTTCCAGTATAAATCATATATTCTTTTGAATACTGTTCCTCAAACTTAAATGGTTCAAGATTTATTTCAAAACAAAATACAATATATATTATGCAAATTAATATTAATAATATATTTAGCATTATTTGGTGTTTCTTTTTTGTGGTAACTAAATTTGATTTGTTAATTATTAATATTATTAATGGTATTATAAAAATTCCAATTATTAGTGGCATTTTACCTTTCTCCTTTTTATTAATAAAATTTTATTATCTGATTTTTTAGTTTATTAAAATTATATCATACTTATGTTGATTAAATTTATATATTTTTATAATAATATTATTATTTACTTTATTATTTTTTATAATAATTGATTAAATATTATTTGTCTGTTTTCAGATGTATCAATACATTTTATATTATACATCTGACAATCACTTATAAATATCTTTTAAATCAAAATATTTAAATAACTCTTTTGGCAAGATAGAATCTCCATTTATAATAAAAATTTCATTCTTCCATGCTTATTTAAAACAATTTTTTCTTGTTTAGGTATTGCTATATTAGGCATTTCAAAAGTCCATATCTCCAAGTTCTATTATTATTTCACAAACAATATCATTTCGATATTCACATATTTTTTTAAAATAATCTTCAATTTTCCTATATTCACGAGTTTGATTATTGTTATATTCAATTCTTGCATTTTCAAACTCTTGTAAATATAAATTTTGAACATCATTTATTAAATTATTGGTTCCATAAATTACAGGAATTAGTTCTGTTTTGTTATCGTATTTTCTTAAATTATGGTTATTCGCTTTTGATAATTGTGCCAAATTTTGAATAGAATTATTACTAGAAGAAGTTGTATTTGATTGATTATTTTTTGCAATTTCCTTTGCTTTTTTAGTTTTATTTTTATCGTTTCCAAGATGTATAGAATAGACTAACATCTCATTCATTTTTCATATTTCCTTGACAAGAGGATTTTGTCTTTCCAAATTCCTAACCCAGTAGACTTAATAATGAAAATTTTAATTTAACGGAATATCGTGAAATTAAAATAAATGAAATAGGAACAGCTTCTTATACAATGAGTCCTAAACAATGGATACAAAGAACTAATGCAATAGGATTAATTTCAAAAGGTGGAAAATATAGTATTGGAACTTATGCTCATCCAGATTTAGCTTTTGAATTGCAAGTTGGTTAAGTGTAGACTTTAAACTTTATTTAATAAGAAAGTTTGAAAGATTAAAGAAAAATGAAAGCTATCAAAATAAAATAGAATGGTTTGTAAGACGAGAACTTGCAAAAACAAATTATAGAATACATACTGATAGTATAAAAGAAAATTTAGTTCCTACACTCACTGAAAAGCAAAAATTATATGTTTATGCTAATGAAGCAGATATGTTAAATGTAGCATTGTTCGGTATGACTGCTAAAGAATGGAAAGATAATAATCCAGAACTAGAGGGAAATATGAGAAATTATGCTAATATTCTACAACTAGTAATTTTAAGCAATTTAGAAAATTTAAATGCTGAAATGATAGAACAAGGATTAGAGCAAAACAAAAGACTAGAAAGATTAAATGCAATAGCTAAAAAACAATATTTAATTTTGCAAGGTAGCAATGGCATTAAAAAAATAGAAGCTTTAGATGATGACCATAGAAAAATATTGAATTGATAATATTAAAACCTCGCCAAATGCGAGGTTTACTTTAATATAAAATTTAAGTATATATCTTTTTAATATCTATTATTTTACTATTCCTCCTGAAAAATTACATTCATATACTTTTTCATCTTGAAAATACATTATTTCTTTTCCTGAAAAATATTCAAAACCTCCGTTTACCTCACAAACATATACATAGTCACCATCTTGAAATTTTCTTTGTCCTCTATATGGTAAATCTGGATTTACAGTTAATAATGCCTGTTTTAAAAATGAACTAGAAAATTTTTCGTTTATTTCTATACCATTATAATTCATTGCCCAAATTGGTTCATCATTAATAAAGACTGCTTCTTCGCCTATAAATCTTTCTCCACCTAAATATGTATCTATGTATTTATATTTTCCATCTTCATATTTTAAATCATGAGATTTGGGTCTAGTTGAAATTTGTTCAATAGCATTATTTCCAGCATAAGTATTTTTCTTTGCATTTATTAAAAATTCTATAACTTGATTTGTTTTATAATTACAATTATTATTAAAAATATTTATACAATTATCATCTTTTAATAATCTATCAAGAGAAATATTAAATAAATCACTTATTTGAACTAAATTATTAATATCTGGAGTTGTTTCTCCATTTTCCCATTTAGCAACTGCTTGTCTTGAAATGTTTAATTCTTCTGCTAATCTTTCTTGAGATAAACTTTTATTTTTTCTTAATTGTTGAATTTTATCTTTTAATTCCATTTCCAATACCTCTTTTCTTATTTATAAAAAGATTATATAACTATAATTATAATAATTCTACCAACTATAACTAGCAATTTTAGCAACTATTGGTTGCAGGTACTTTTATAAAACTATAATTCAATTTCATCTAAATCATTTGGAACATAAACAATTCCCGAAAAATATTCTTTAGCTTCTTTAGTAAATAATTTTTTTCATGAGGTTTTACTTTTTCTTTATCTTTTTCTAAACACATAGTTTCATGTAAAATCCAATCCATATTTTTAACTCTTGAATATATATTTTTACTACAAGGTTTATATAAATTTTCTTCTTCAATTTCCTCATTATCTTCAAAAAGTAATAATCCTATCGTTTCATTGTCTGTTTCTTTTTTCAAAGTATCATCAACTGCTGTTACATAAAATCCTAATTGTCCAACATATTCAGGTCTAAATTCTGTATTTTTTAATTCTACAAGTACAAAACATCTTAAATCCAAGTGATAAAATAATAAATCTATATAATAATCATTATCATTTGTTGAAATTTTATATTGATTTCCAACAAAACTAAAGCCCTTTCCTAATTCAAGCAATACATTCTTTATTCTTTCTAACATTGCATTTTCAATGTTTCTTTCTCTTTTTCCTATATTAGCTAATTCGAAAATATATGAATCTTTTATCATATCGTATGTTCCACAATTCTTAAGGTACCATTGATAATTTCTGGTTTAACCTTTTTCATTTTGCAAGTCAATTCAATTTTAGAGAGTAATTCATTACTCATATTGATCTCTTTTTTAATTATATGTAACATAATACCACAAAAACCTCCTTTTTTTCAATATTTTTATCAAAAAAAGACCGCTTCTTTTTGAAACGGTTTAAGATTTTTGTGTTCGCCAAATTTTTATTAGTTTGAAATTAAGTCATTTCAATACTTTTAAAGAGTTTGACGAAAACTCGCTTTGGTGCCATTGGCGTAGATATCTACAACTTTTTCAGCTCTCTTGACGATTAATACAAATATCAATCAATTTATTAAAGTATATCACATTTATAAGAAAATGCAATATAAAATCTCAAAACTTTAATAAAACAAAAAAGAAACCTCTTTCGAGGAAAAGAAATATTTTTCTTTTTAGTGTAGGATATTAACCTACACTGACAGTCAGCACAGCAGGATTGACAATGCCATCTCCTTCATGACCATACTGTTTGTTGTGCCAAACTCGGAGTTCTTCTCCATATTTCCAGACCTGTGATAAGACATTTACAGCACACCCATACATAAAGCCTGTAATACCATTTACATCTGCATCGTGAGATGCTCTTCCTGCAATCTGAATTACAGAAACATTATGTTTTTCTTTGAGGTACTGCATAAACTTTGCCCAGTAACGTGCGTAATCCACAACACATTGACTGTAGCCAGTCTCATCTTCTGCCTGTTTTGCACAGAACTCATCCCAAAGCTTGTGAGCTTCTTCATCTTTGAACTCCATTTCGCTGGATTTGTCTGTGTCAAGAACAAGTTGATGTACCTGTTCACGTCTCCTTTGGATTTTAAGTGCTTTAGCTCTTTCTGCACGATATTCTGGTGTCTTTTCGTATTCTCTCCGTCTTGCTTCTGCTTCTTCACAGTTCTTCTGCCAACCATCTTCAAACATTTTAAGAATGGTGTCAACTTGAGCATTTTTTGCATTGACAGAGATATAGACGCCGTTGAAATCAAATTCAATAGCTTTCAAGCCATTAAGATTTGATTCTTCATCGAAACAACCTGCTACAATAGCTGCGGTTTTCTGGATATTTGTCCCAATCATAGGATCAATTACCATTACACCGTCATTAAGAGCCTTTACACTTAAAACCTCATTGTCTAAAGTCCGAAACCAAAGAGAACCGTCGTGTGAAAAAACTTCCTGAAATCTAACCATTGTTGCCATAATAAATTCCTCCTTAATTTGTTATTTTATTCTGTTTATATGGCTCGCTGACTTTCAAAGTCTGCTATAAATATATTATACAACAATTTTACATAAATTGCAAATATAACATGCATTATGTATAAAAGTGAATGATTTTTGAATCATTCACTTTTAATAACTTTTAAACATAAATCAATTCACTAAAAACAATTTCTTCGGTTTGTGCTTTAATAGAGTTCATTGTGCCTACCCAGTAGAGCATATCTGTATTTTTCATATCTTCGGTTAAATCGCTTTTAGATTTTAACTCACTAATAATCTGTTGTACTCTATTATCTGCTTTTTCTTGTATTTCTTTTAAGTGTGTATTTAGTGTTCCGTCCATAAACATTATAGTATAATCAGTCCTTTTGTGTTCTTTCAAGTAATTTAATCTCATTCTTCCATATTTATTTAAAACAATTTTTTCTTGTTTAGGCATTGCTAGGTTTGGTATATAGTAATCTCCTTCTAAATGATATTCAATGCCTGTTCTTTCATCAATTTTTGTTTTTGGTAATTCATTATTCATAGTTTTTTTCCTCCTTTTAAAATCTTGTATCATTATTTTTCTTTTTATTCTTGCTTTGCTTATTTTCATCTGGTATAGTTACTTTTCTATAAATATTGTTTGCTATTTCATTGTCATTGTCATCCAATATGCCATTTTTATATAAATCATCACTCACAATTTTGTAGTTGCTATCTTTATCATAGCAAATTCTTTTATGAAAGTGGTTCATAATACTATGCCAAAATCCTTTGAATTTCTGCAATTCTTGTTTTAGTTTTTCTTTTTCAGTTTGTAATCTTCCTATAATCTTGTCTTTAGTAGATAGTTCCTTTTTCAAACTGCCGATTTCATTATCTTTTAATTCTATTTCATATTTTAGAGAAGATACTTCTCGTATTGTTTCAAAAGTAGTGTGTTCAAAATCTTTAATCGCCATATTTAAGTCATTTACACTTCTAACTGTCTGGGTTATATCTTTTACATCTTTTGTATAATTTTTTAATTTCTGGGCATCCTCGTTTGAAATAACCATATTATTTTTATTCAGTTTAGTAGGTTTCAAACTGTCTAAAATATTATCTATATCTTTGCTTGTATCATCAAGTTGTTTCGTTTTGGCATTTGCTTTTTCAAGTTTTTGTTCTTTCTGTTTTAGTTGTTTCTTGATTTTTCTATAATTTCCCATATCTTTAACATTAATATCTTGATTTCTGCCTTTTTGCTTTTCTTTTAGCTTAAAATCCATATCATAGAACTTATTAAAAGACTTTATACAAGCATTTCTCATTTTATCCTGTATTTGTGTTAATGTGGTTTTAGTAAATAACTTTGATTTTACTACTTGTCTTTTCATTCCTCTTTTACAATCATAAGAAATAGGAATACCAACAATGTGCATATGTGGAGAAACTTCATCAAAGTGTATTGTTGCGTTTGCTATTTTAAAATCTGGTACAATTTTAATTAAATCCTTTACTTGCTCATTATATACATCACCCATTTTTAATCTATATTCATTGTTTTTGTCATTCCAAAAGTCCATATCTCCAAGTTCTATTATAATTTCACAAGCAATATCATTTTGTGATTCGCATACTTTTTTGAAATAATCTTCAATTTTTCTATCTTCACGAGTTTGTTTTTGATTATATTCTAATCTTGATTCTTCAAATTCATCTATATACATTTGTTTAACATCATTTACAATATCATCAGTTCCATAAATTGTTCTAATTAGTTCCTTGTGATTATCATAATCCCTTAAATTGTGTTTATTAACATCTGATAAATCTTTTGCATTTTGAATTGCATTATTAGATAGAGAAGTAGTGCCAGATACATTTTCTTTTGTAACTTTTTTTGCTAATTTACTTTTGTTTTTATCACTACCCAAGTGAAAAGAATATGCTAATTTTTGCTCCATATAATCCCTCCTTTGAATTTTCTTCGTAGCACAGGACTTTGACCTTGTCATAAGTCCTAACCCCCTATGAGTTATGACGTACCATCATAACTCGGGGGCTCTGCGAGGCAATAAAATTTATTTTGTACAAATAAATTTTATTTTAATTAACTATCGCCACTTTCATTTTTACTTTGTAAAAACAAAACGTGCCACGTTAATTTGTTGTTTCAGCATTTTCTTCGCAGAATTTTACTGGCTTAACACCTACTGAAATAGGAGTAGTATCTTTTGTATAAATTACACTATCATTAGTTTCATCTGGTATATAATCAAATGCTGTATCAATTTCTTGCATTTGAAATTTATTTTCTTCGTTAATATAGATTATTCCAAATTTATAAGTTTCCATTTTATTATCTGGATCTAATTTATAATAATCCTCTAAAGGAAACACTCTAACAATAGCACTATTATCTTCAACAAAGTTAAAGTAAAACATTTGCTTTTGCACATAGTATGTTGCCTCTGTAAAATGCACATCATAGTATTGTTGTAACCTCATTATTATTTCGCCAACTTCTTCCTCTGGTAAATAGTTGCTAAATCTAACACTTCCTAATACATTACCTAATATCATAGGCTTTGTAGTATCGATATAACCTTTATCAAATAACTCTTGACTTACAAATAGATTCTCTAAAATTAATTTGCTTTACTGCTATTACTGTACCTATAATATCTAATTCAATATCTTCAACATATCTCATTAGTAAATCTGCTTGTTCTTCTCGTGTATAATCTTTCCAAGTTTTAGTTCTTTCTTGATATTCTTTATTTAGCTTAATCTTATTGATAAAATCAATATCTCTTTTTAGTAAAATATCTCTTGGTGTAAATTTTAATTCTTCTACACAATCAGTAGTATCTAATTTATTTTCAAGTTCTGTAATAGCATTTTCAACTATTTTCTTTTCTTCATTATATTCCTTTAGTTCAAAAGCACCATTGATATAGGCTTTCTTTATTCTTTCTAGTTTGTTTTTCTGATTGTTTATTTCTTTTTCTAATTGTTCTTTAGGTTCATCAAATTTTTGCTTTATCATAGGCAAGAAGAACTGATTTACAACAGAGTCATATTCGGTTAATTCATCTATAAATTGTTCAAAATACTCATTTATTACATTTTCTTTAAACTGAACTTTACAATCATTACAATAATAGTAAAAGTATGTCTTGCCATTTTTCTTTGTAGTAGCCTTACCACCTAAAATACGATTACATTTAGGACATTTTAGTTTTTGTAAATATAAATATGTCAATGTTCTTTGATAACTTCTCGATTTTTTCTTTTTCTGTACTTGGCAATCAGCCCACATTTCTTTTGAAATAATTGGTTCAACTACATCTTCATAATAAGTAGGGTTCTTTGTTCTTTTTCCGTGAACGAAATCACCTTTATATATTTCATTTTCAAGAATAGTAACAATAGTGGAATCTCGCCAATTATCTTTTCCTAATACTTTTTCTTCATTGAATAAATTACTTATTTTTTGATAAGAGTACCCATTATAATATAAATCAAATATTCTAACTACAACATCTTTAGTAGAATAATCTATTACCAATCTTTTATCTTCGTGCTTATAGCCTAATGGGGCAATGTGAGGAATATGACCACATTTAATTGCACCTGCTAAGCCTACTTTAGTTCTTTCACTTGTTCTTTCAATTTCATTTTGACTAACACTCATTAATAATCTTGAAATCATTTTGCCGTTGGCACTTGTTGTATTTATTTCATCATTTACACAATCTAAATAGGCATTGTTTTCATCTAAAAAAGTCATTAAATTTTCCCAATCATAAATACTTCTAGTTATTCTATCTAGTTTTAAAGCAACTATTGTGTTTATCTTTTTAGCCTTAATATCATCTTTTAATCTTTCAAATTCTGGTCTATGATTACCAGTTTTAGCACTAATTCCTGCATCTTCGTAATAATCTATTATTTCATAGCCTCTAAATTTACAAAAAGACTCTAATCTTTCTCTTTGTTCTGGAAGACTAAAACCGTTCTCTTGCTTGGTCTTCGGTTGATACTCTCATATACAACCCACATTTTTTCTTTTCATCTTTCAATTTGCATAACCTCCTAACTTCAAAAAAAGAGACATCAAAGTACACACGAGTACTAATGACATCTCTTAAATCCGTTTATCACAAAATAAAATAAAATACAATATAATTGTAATATAATATAATTTTTTCAAAGTACTCGTAAATCTATATTTGCTATTGCCCAAGAAAATATAGATAGTTAATTGCCTATATTATATCACGATTTAAAGAAATGTCAATTTTTTACAAATTATATGTTTTTCAAATATGTTTCTAGGTCTGATATTTTTATCTTTTTAGATAGATTAGAAATATAAACATCATTTTAATAATTAAAAACTAAAAATGTAATATTTTTAATAATTACTCTATGTGGTTCAATGTATGAAATATTAGTCTTCTCAATTTTTCTAATACTACCATTGATAAAAGTAGGAGTAACCTTAGAAAGCTCACATATAAACTCCAATCTTTGTTTTAGACATTCCTCAAATTCTAGGTCTTGCTTAATTATCTTCATTTTTTGCACCATCCTTTCATTGTAGTTTTAGGATGATTTTTTGCAAAAGAAAAAATCAACCATTTTACTGATTGATTTTCATATCTATCTGTTCTGTTAGTTCGAACAGATACGTCATTGGTGCGGATGAAGGGACTCGAACCCCCACGTCGTTGACACTGGTTCCTAAGACCAGCGCGTCTACCAGTTCCGCCACATCCGCATATATTTAACAATAAATATATTAACACATATATAAACAAAATGTCAATATATTTATTGTAATTTAATTATAAAATTTTGTAAAAATTTAAAATTATAATCTATTTACAGCAAAAATAACAATTGCACCAATAATTGCAATAATAAATCCAATCAATTTCATTCCAATTGTTGCCTCGTTTTGATCCCCAAAGCCAAAAAACTTCTTTGTTATTAACCTACTATCATAAACTAATATCACACCTGCAAGTATAATTAGTACCCCAATTATTTTTAATATTATCTGTAACATATTTTCTACATCCTTTTTTATATTTATGAACACATTTTAATATTGTTTAAAGTAAAAGTCAATATTTTATATTTCAATTCTTTTCAAAAATTTATCTTTTATTAAATTATAAAGTAATCTATTCTTTTCTTTTTCAAGTTTAGGATCATCCAAAATTATTTTCATAGCTATACTTTGAATTGCCTTTAGAGTAGGCATATCTTCAAAAAGATTTGCAATTTTAAATTCTGGAATTCCATGTTGCATTGTTCCAAAAAAATCACCGGAACCACGAAGTTCTAAATCCTTTTGTGATATTACAAATCCATCGTTGGTGCTACACATAACTTGCATTCTTTCTCTTATAGTTTTTCCATTCCCAGAATATTTTAAAATACAATATGATTGATATTTTCCTCTTCCAACTCTACCACGAAGTTGATGAAGCTGTGCAAGCCCAAATCTTTGGCTATCTTCTACAACCATAATACTTGCATTTGGTACATCAACTCCAACCTCTATTACAGTTGTTGAAATTAAAATATCAATTTTTCCATTTTTGAATTTTTCCATTATTTCGTCTTTTTCTTTAGGTTTCATTTTACCATGAATATATTCTACTTTATATTCTTTAAATGTATCTTCTTTGCATGTATTATATAATTCAATAACAGATTTTAAATCCATTTCTTCAGACTCTTCTACCAATGGACAAACAATATAGCACTGTCTTCCTTCATTAATTTGTTTTTTTACAAAGTTATTAACTCTTTCTTCCAGTCCTTTTTTTACAGCAAATGTGTCTATTTTTTTTCTATTTGGTGGCAATTCATCAATTATAGATATGTCTAAATCTCCATATAAAATAAGTGCAAGTGTTCTTGGAATAGGTGTTGCTGTCATTACTAATACATCTGGATTTTGCCCTTTCTCAACAATTTTTGTTCTTTGTTTTACACCAAATCTATGCTGCTCATCTGTTACTACAAGTCCTAAATTCTTAAATTTTACATTTTCTTCTATGATAGCATGTGTTCCAATAAGAATATCTATTTCTCCGCTTTCAAGTCTTTCTAATAGTTCTTGTTTTTTCTTCTTTGTAATTGCTGATATTAATAGCTCACACTTTATTCCAAATTGATTAAACATTTTTTTATAATTTTCTAAATGTTGTGTTGCTAAAATAGCAGTTGGCGCCATAATTGCTGCTTGATAACCGAGATTTTACTGCTTTGTATGCGGAAACCATAGAAACTACCGTTTTTCCTGATCCAACATCACCTTGCAAAAGTCTATTCATCGGCTTATCTGATTCCATATTATTATCTATTTCTTCTATAACTCTTAGCTGAGCTTTTGTTAATTTAAATGGCAAAGTATTAATAAATTCTGATATTTTTACTTCTTTATTAAATGCAATTCCTTTTTCATTGTTTGTATAATTATTTTTCAATTGTAAAAGAGCCAATTGCGTCGTTAATAATTCTTCAAAAACAAGTCTTTGTCTTGCCTTTTTAAATTCTTCAAAATCTTTTGGAAAATGTATTTGTTTTATTGCAGAATTAATATCTAATAACTTATATTCCTGAATTAAGTATTCTGGCAATGTCTCATCTAAATTTCCATTCACTGTATTAATTCCATTTTCCATTATTTTTCTTAAAACATTTTGTGATAAATTGTATGTAAGAGGATATATAGGAATTATTTTACCTGTATTTGCATCTTTTCCTTCCTCATCAAATACCGGCGAATTTATAATAACTTTTCCAAATGAATTATTTATTTTCCCATAAAATTTATATTTTTTTCCAACCTCAAACTTATTTTTCAAATAACTTTGGTTAAACCATGTTGCAGTTGCCATCCCTGTGTCATCACGTATAAGTAATTTATACATTGTTTTTCCATGCATACGAATTTCTTGCATTCTACTTGCAACCATGGCCTCAATTAATCCTTCCTCACCATCTATGCATTCATATATTTTTTTTGGTATACTTCTATCTTCATAAGTTCTTGGAAAATAAGTAATTAAATCTTCTAATGTGTTTATATTTAACTTATTTAATAGTTGAACCCTATTAGGTCCCACTCCTTTTATATATTTTACATCTTTATCTAATTCAACCATTTTTTCTCCTATAAAAAAATTGCCAACGGTTCCGGGTTTGTTTGGCAATTTATTGCCAATTAAACCCGGAACCGTTGGCAATTTTCGTGATATTTAATACTTCAAAATTTAGCCCATCACAGCTTACTAATTTAAAGTTAATTCCAAAATATTGACCTTCTACTGCGTCCTTTATTGAGCTGCCATGTAAATGCCCATAATAACATCTTTTTATGTCATATTTTTGCATTAATTTTATGAATTCTGTTTCCTTATTTTTTGCTATATTTGTATTTGTTATTGGCGGATAATGCATAAATACTATTATTTCTTCTTGGTTATGCTTTTTTTGTATTGCATCTTTTAGTGATAATTCTAATCTTTGTATTTCTCTATTGTATATTTTTTTATCTTCTTCGTCTTCTGTTATGTTCCATCCTCTTGTTCCTGCTATTATGTAATTTTCAAATTTATAGCTGTTGTTATATACAAAGTCTATGTTGTTATAATTATTTTCTTGTAAGTATTTTCTCATTTTAGAAAGTGTCCCCCACCAATAGTCGTGGTTTCCTTTTAGCATTAGTTTTTTTCCTGGCATGCTGTTTAAATACTCAAAGTCCATATCTGTATCCTCTAAATGCATTGCCCATGAAAAATCACCTGGTAATACAACTAAATCGTCATTTGTTACTTGTTTTACCCAGCTTTGTTTTATTTTTTTTTCATGATTTTTCCAGTTTTCCCCAAAGATGTCCATTGGCTTATTTTCTTTAAATGCTAAGTGTAAATCCCCAATTGTATATATTGCCATAAATTCTCCTTTCTTTTTATTATTTACTATCTAAATTATACCTTTATCAATAAAAATAATTTGTTATTTTTTTGCTTTTTAGATTAGTTACCTAATTTTAAATTTGGTATTGCATTTAAATTTAACTCGTCCCTTTTTCCTTCTATAAAATTATAATATCCTGCTGATGCTATCATTGCTGCATTGTCTGTACATAATTTTAAGTCTGGCATATATATTTTTATATTTTGTTCTTCAAGTTTTAAAAATTCATTTCTTATATAAGAATTTGCAGAAACTCCCCCTGCTAAAACTACTGCTTTTGAATTAGTTTGCTTTATTGCTTTTTGGATGTTTTCAATTAATACCTCTGTAACAGCTTTTTCAAAACTTGAACATAAATCTGCCTTATTTATATTGGGGGTTTTGTGGTTTAAATTTATAACTGCTGTTTTTATTCCACTAAAGCTAAAATCTAAATTTCCAAAATGTGTTTTTGGTAATTCAAATGAAGGTTTTCCGGTCTTTTGCTAGTTTGTCTACTTTAGGTCCACCAGGATAGCCAAGTCCTACTACTCTTGCAACTTTATCAAATGCCTCCCCTATTGCATCATCTCTTGTTTTCCCTAAAACTTCAAATTTTGTATAATCTTTAACATGCACTATTTGTGTATTTCCACCAGACATCATCATACATAAAAATGGTGGTTTTAATTCTTGGTGTGTAATATAATTTGCCGCAATATGCCCTTGAATATGATTTACACCAACTAGCGGTTTATTTATTGCAAAACTTAATGCTTTAGCATAAGATAGTCCTACTAATAGTGCACCAACTAATCCTGGTCCATATGTAGGAGTAATTGCATCTATATCGTTAAAATCTAATTTTGCCTCTTCTAGTGCTTTTTCTACGACTCGGGAAATTGCTTCTATATGATTTCTTGAGGCTATTTCCGGTACAACTCCTCCATATTTTTCATGTATTGGTATTTGTGTATCTACTATGTTTGAAAGAATAATTCTTCCATTTTTTACAATGCTTGCTGCTGTTTCATCACAGCTTGATTCTATTCCAAGTGTTATTATATCTTTTTCCATATTTTATAATATTTTTTAGCTTTTGGCTGCTAAATTTTCCTCCTTTTGCAACATTTTATTACATTTAATAATTTATAATAGGAAGTCCAAATGCTGATAAACCAAGCTTTAATATTCCTGTTCCAACTACATCTAAAATTGGTGAAATTATAACTCCTGCAAGTCCAGTTATCCATATTACAACAAAAATTATATAAAATATTTGCTCATTGTTTATGAAAAATTGTTTTGCTTTTAATGGCAAAAATGGCATTATTATTTTTGATCCATCAAGTGGTGGTAAAGGTATTAGGTTAAATAATCCCAATCCCAAGTTTATAGTTATAATTGATATTAATATTTGTAATACTATTTTTATTGTTTGGTTTGTTACTATTAATCCCATTTGATTTCCTATAAACACTATTGAAGAATTTGTAGTTTTTAAGGTTATACAAGTAATAATTGTAAAAATAATTGCAAGTAAAAAATTCATCAATGGTCCTGCAAATGATACTATTGCTTCTCCCTTTTCCATAGATATTTTTCTTGAATAATTTCTTGGATTTACATGTACTGGTTTTCCCCATCCAAACCCAGCAACAAGTAGCAATAATGAACCAATTGGGTCTAAATGATCAAAGGGATTTAAGCTTAGTCTTCCTTCTCTTCTTGGTGTATCATCTCCTAATTTGTCTGCTGCAAATGCATGTGCAAATTCATGAAATGTAATTGCTATTAATACTCCTGGTATTGTTAATACCAATGCTAATAAAGCACCTTCTACAGTTGCATATTGATATATTGTCCTTATTACCATTAAGCCTAAAATTACATATATTATTCTTTTGTCAAATGAAAAATTAAACATAAATATTTTCTCCTTATTAATTTAAAAGAGGATATACATCCCCTTGCTTCTATTTATTAATTTAAAGGTTTCATTGTTGGGAATAGCAATACATCTCTGATTGATGCAGAATCTGTTAATAACATTATTAATCTGTCTACTCCTATTCCAAGTCCGCCTGTTGGAGGCATTCCATATTCTAATGCTTGAATAAAGTCTTCATCCATCATTCCAGCCTCTTCATCTCCTGCTTCTCTAGCTTCTACTTGTTTTTTAAATCTTTCATATTGATCTATTGGGTCATTTAGCTCTGAAAATGCATTTCCATATTCACGTCCTCCAATAAATACTTCAAACCTTTCTGTTAAACGTGGATCTGATGCTTTTCTTTTTGCAAGTGGTGATATTTCTACTGGATAATCATATATGAATGTTGGTTGAATTAATGTTTTTTCTACATATTCATCAAAAAATAAACTAATAACATCTCCTCTTGTTTGCTTTGTTTCGTCTGGTATTTCTATTCCTTTTTCTTTTGCAAGTGCAACAGCTTCTTCGTTAGTTTCTATTTGGTTAAAGTCTATTCCACATGCTTCTTTTATTGAGTCTATCATTGTTATTCTTTTCCAACCTGGTGCTAAGTCTATTTCATTTCCTTGATATGTTACTTTTGTTGTTCCTAAAACTTCCATACTGCATCTTGTAAATATTTCTTCTGTTATATTCATCATATCATTATAATCTTGGTATGCAGCATATAATTCTAATTCTGTAAATTCTGGGTTATGTCTTATGTCCATTCCTTCATTTCTAAATACTCTACCCATTTCGTATACCTTGTCCATACCACCTACTATTAATCTTTTTAGGTTAAGTTCTAATGCTATTCTTAAATACATTGGTATATCTAATGCATTATGGTGTGTTATAAATGGTCTTGCTGTTGCTCCACCTGATATTGTATTTAATATAGGTGTTTCAACTTCCAAATAACCTTTTTCATCTAATATGTTTCTTATTGTTCTTATTATTTTGCTTCTTGTTTCAAAACTCTTTTTTACCTCAGGGTTTACTATTAAATCTACATATCTTTGTCTATAACGTAAGTCTGGATCCTTTAAACCATGGAATTTTTCAGGTAATGGTCTTAATGATTTTGAAAGTAATGTTACCTCTTTTGCATGTACTGATATTTCCTCTGTTCTTGTTTTAAATACAAATCCAGTAATTCCAATTATATCACCAATGTCATATGTTTTAAATAATTTGTAACTTTCTTCTCCTAAATCGTTTATACTTACATAGCTTTGTATTTTTTCATCGCTATCTTGTATTGTACAAAATGATGCTTTTCCCATTATTCTTTTGGCAATTATTCTTCCTGTTACTGTTACATCCTTTTCTTCAAATTTTTCATAATTGGATTTTATTTCTCCTGCTGTGTTTGTTCTATTAAATTTTGTTATTTCAAATGGATTTTTTCCTTGTTCTTGTAAGTCTTTTAATTTATCTCTTCTTATTTGCATTAAATGATTTAAATCTAATTCTTCTACTTCATTATTGTTGTTTTGATTTTCTTGCATTTCTAATTTCTCCTTTTTTATAATTTTACTTGTATATTATATAGTAATTTATGGAAAAAGTAAAGGAATAATACATAAAAAAACACTATAACTTTAAAATATAAACAAGTTGTTTTATATTTAACTTTATAGTGTTTTATTTTATCATTTTATTTTTATTTCGTTTTTATTGTTTTTTCTTTATGCTCTTATTTGCATATTTAGATTGTCTTTTAATATTTTTAACATTTCTGCTTGTAAATATAGTATTTGTGCTATGTTGTTTGAGTCAATTCTTCTTTGTTCTTCTGTTTTGTCTAGCCTGTCTTCTGATTTGTATTCTCTGTTTTCTAATGAATCCATGTTTTCTTCTAATTTGTCCATCCTAGCTTCTAATGCATCCATTCTTTCTTCTAGTCTGTCCATCCTAGTTTCTAATAAATCCATTCTTTCTTCTAGTTTGTCCATTCTAATTTCTAATGTTTCCATTCTTTCTTCTAGTTTGTCCATCCTAGTTTCTAATAAATCCATTCTTTCTTCTAGTCTGTCCATTCTAACTTCTAATGCATCCATTCTTTCTTCCAGTTTTTCCATCCTAACTTCTAATTTTTCCATTCTTACTTCCAGACTATCTACTTTTTCTTCTAGTCTCCCTAACCTGGCTTGTATGTCTAATAAAAGTTCTAATATTTTTTCTTCCATTGCTTATACCTCCTAATTTAAAGATTTAAATTACCATTATCTTTTACGATAACTTCTTTTTGAATAAAAATTATTTTTATGTTTATACATAAGTTGTTTTGATTTAAAAATTTTGAAATAAAAATTCTAGATAAAATATGCTATTATATTAACATGTTTTATTTAGAATTGCAATAGATTAATCTATTAAATTATTTATTTCTAGTACTATGAACAAAGGATCATGCGAAATGAACCACCTATGTAAGAAATACCTGCATAGTAATAGAAAGCAAACATACCTGTTCCAGTATTATTGAAATGGTCTCCACGTAGAAAAAAAGGATAACTAGTGTTAGGGAAGTAAGAAAGCACTTTATTTCCTGTGCCATTATTCCATGAAGTAATACCTGTATAACTTGTTGATGTTTCAAATATTGCATCACCTTTTTTGATAGTGTTACCTGTTGATAGAAGATTATAACTATCGCTTTCTGATGTTCCTGATGCTGTATATACTGTTTTATATTTGGTACTTGTAGATTGTTCATCTCCACTTCCATATAAATCTCCTGATGTCGTTCCTCCATTAGTTAAATCAGAAGAGCTACTTCCATAATTTACATATGATGCTACATATTCCCAAGAACCACCTCTTAAGTCATATACTCCATAAGGATTATTGGTTGTACTTTGTCCGTAATTTGTACTATATATATTTGTTTGTGTGTTTGTTCCTCCAGTATAATTACTACTTGAGCTATTTTTTCCTACATCATATCCATTTGTACCATATTTACTATATGCTAAATATACTGTTGCTCCCCATTCACTATTTTTTGCCATATGGCTTCCTAAATTTTCTGCTGATATATTCTCTCCAAATGTTGCTAATTTTGCATATTTAAATTGGTCCTTTATTTTCATATCTATTAATGCAGATACTCCTGGCATAACAGATATTGTTGCTTCTGTTACATTTTCATCTGAATCTTTTGTTTTTGTCCCTGTTGCTTCAAATTTTCCTACCCATATTCCAGAAAGTTCTCTGTCCCAGCCTCCATTTGCAAAATTATTTGATGAATCATTTATAAATGCGGGATGTACTAGCCATTTTTCTGTTCCAGCACCAACTTCAGTTGGATCAGATGTTATTTCTCCACTATCAGTTGAATTTAAGAACATGTTTTGACCATTTTCATATTTTACAAATGCTACATCTATTTTCCCATACTGTGTTTTATTTGTTGTAGTTGTTGTATAATTGCTATCTGTATAATAGGTTATTTTATATGCATATCTTGGGATCCATACCCACATGCTTCCATCAGCAGTTATTGCGTTTGCCCAGTTATTAGTTGTATTTGCTCCTTCTGCAACTACTCCTATATATCTTATTGGGGTCATATTACCTTTTAACTTTGGTTCATTTACATTTGAGTTTCCATAACTATACCATTGTAATGGTTCTGGATTGTAAATTTTTTCCCAGCATTCTGGTGAATCGGCAGGATTAGTTTCCTTTTTTTGTATTTCACTTTCATTTCCAGCTACATCAACAACTTTTACATCATATTTTCCAGGCTCACTAACTACAAAATAATCGCTTTCAGTTTTCTCCCAATTTTCCGCACCATCTTTTTTATAAAAAACTTGTCCCTTGTTAACATAGCCTCCATATTTTATATCACTTACAATAAACTTCCATGAATTTGCATCTAAAGACATAGTCTCTATATTACCTATTTGTGGACTTTCAGTATTTTTATCTTCATATTCTACATTATAAAACCCATCTGGGAGTTCATCTAAAGTATAATACATTTTATTTTTATACTTTAATCCTTTTTCACTAATAACTTTTCTTTGTTTTATATTAACAAAAAAGCCTTGTTTAGTTCCCTCAACACCTAATTTTTGTAATAAATCATTAGAATAAAACTTAAAATCATCTTTATTGTTTCCCATAATTTTCTCAATGTCATCTTTTATTACACCATAGCCACTTATACTATCTCCTAAATCTTGTATTCCTAAAGTTGTATTTTCACCTTTACTTTCACCGTTTTCCAGAATATGTTGTTTCATCTACTATAACACTTCCGCCATTTGTATATTTATCATATAATTCATTTACATGTGTTTGCATTATTTTTAGTTCTGCTGTAAATGTTGTCATTTTAGTGTTATCTATTGCTTCTATTCCAGAATATGTAGCAACTGTAGCTAAAATAAGCAACACTACAATTGTTACAACAAGTGCCACTAGTGTTATGCCCGAATTACTTTTAATATTCAAAGTTTTACTTTTCATTTGTTTCCTCCAACTTAATTTATAATTAAATTTTTCTTGCAATAAGAGCTTTAATTTTAATTCCTTGCTCAGAGAACATTTTTTCATGTTCAGTTTCTATGTTTTTTCCTTCAAAAATATCTTCTTTATGTAAGTCATAAGTTATTTTTTCTATTTCAAAACCTGATTCTTTAAAATATGTTAAACTACTTTCAAAAAGTCCATCATCATCTGTTTTAAAATATATTTTTCCATTAACACTTAAAAATTCTTTATATTTTTCTAATTGTCTTGTATGTGTTAACCTCTTTTTTCTGTGTTTTCCTTTTGGCCAAGGATTACAAAAATTTATGTAAATTCTTTCTATGTTATCTTTAGCCTCTAATATTAACAATATTCTTTCTATATCAAACCTTGTAATAATAACATTTTGTGGTTCTATGTTTTTATTTAAATATTCTTCTTCAATGTTTCTTTTGGCTAAACCTAGCATTGCATCTACTAAATCTATAGCAATATAATTTATATTCAAGTTTGAACTTGCAAGCTTTGAAATAAATTGGCCTTTTCCACATCCTAATTCTAAATGTATTGGGCTGGCTTGATTTTTAAAATGTTCTTTCCATTTTCCTTTCCATTTTTCTGGTTCATCTTCGTAAAATGCACTTGCTTCTAGCTCTGGTCTTGCCCATTTTTTGTATCTTATTCTCATTTTTCTAGGTCCTTCCTTTATTTTCGAATTTATTATATTCTAATTACGTTTTTTTTGCAATACCTTATTTAAAATCAAATCCTTGATTTGTCAATTATTATGTTATATAATTTTAGCATGGAATTAAAATATATTAAAAATAAAAATAATAATTATATAAGTGTAAATGATATATTAAAAATGGAATTTAATATTTCAACCAGATTACTTACAAAATTAATAAATCAAAAAAATGTGAAATTAAACAATAAAATATGTGATACACGAGAACATGTAAAAATAGATGATATAGTAACTGTAAACATGGAATTTGAAGAGGAAAATTCTAATATTGTTCCATTTAATATTAAATTAAACATTGTTTATGAAGATGAGTGGATGCTTGTTATAGACAAGCCAGCAGGTTATGCAGTGCATCCTTCTGCTTTACATTACGATGATTCTATATCAAATGGAGTAAAATATTATTTTGATAAAATTCGGTCTAAAAAAGAAAATTCGACCTGTAAATAGACTTGATAGAAACACATCTGGCTTAGTTATCTTTGCAAAATGTGAATACATTCAAGAATGTTTATCTAAGCAAATGCTTAATAAATCATTTAAAAAAGAATATATAGCAATCGTTTCAGGTAAATTTGCAAATGCAGAAAAATCAGGAACAATAAATTTACCAATAGCTAGAAAAGAAAATAGTATTATTGAAAGATGTATTAATAAAGATGGACAAAAAGCAATTACTCACTATGAAGTAATAAAGCAATATAATAAATATAGTCTTGTAAAATGCAGTTTAGAAACCGGTAGAACACATCAAATAAGGGTACATATGGCTGCCATTTCACATCCTCTTATACGGTGATGACTTATATGGCTCAAAATCAGATTTGTTAAATAGACAAGCACTTCATTGCTATCACTTAAATTTTATTCATCCCGTTACAAAAGAAACACTCGATTTATACTGTAATCTTCCAACTGATTTAGACATTGGGACGGGGATTTTGTCTTAAGGTTTTTAGCACTTTTCTGATCAAATATTAAAATAAAAAAAGCATATAATATTAAAATAAAATTTTATCGTTCAAATAATTATCAAAGAAATTTTAAATT
>OIBA01000215.1_pt1 | contig 26923 bp, 20 predicted proteins | sample 1580931 | NCBI WGS metagenome assembly OIBA01 (sample SAMEA3882548, study PRJEB24775) | human gut metagenome | biome: human-associated habitat; feature: intestine environment; material: feces | place: Netherlands | collected 2009/2010
AGCGTACCACCATAAGTACCGAAGAATACAGAAACCAGATCGGCACAACGTTCCACATCCAATACCGAAGCATACAGACAAAAGTCAACACCGTATCACACACCACAACCCAAGAACTCCTAAAAAAAAGCCCGAGGGGTGTGCAGAGGGGCCGTGGCTTTACGGCCCCTTTGCGGTTTTCCACAGCTTCCCAAAGCAAAAAAACCAGGCCTTCTGCCAAGCAAGAAAGTAAAAATAAAACCAAAAACCAACCACACAATAAACAAAGAAAAAGAAAATCACAAAGAAAAATAAAGAGAAAAAATAAAAGAAAAAATAAAGGAGAAAAAGCATGAAAAATCTGGAACAGTTTTTCGACATCATAGTAGTAGGCGCCGGCCACGCAGGCTGCGAAGCATCACTGGCATGCGCCCGCTTAGGGCTCAACACAGTCATGTTCACAGTCAGCGTAGACAGCATCGCCCTTATGCCCTGCAACCCCAATGTAGGCGGCAGCTCCAAAGGGCATCTCGTCCGTGAGCTGGATGCTCTCGGTGGGGAAATGGGTAAAAACATAGACAAAACCTTCATCCAGTCCAAAATGCTCAACCAGTCCAAAGGCCCTGCAGTCCATTCCCTTCGTGCACAGGCCGATAAACAGGCCTACAGCACAGAAATGAGAAAGACACTGGAAAATACAGAGAACTTAACCATCCGCCAGGGTGAAGTGACCGAGCTTCTGGTAGAAGACGGGCACATCACCGGTGTAAAAACCTTCTCAGGAGCCACCTACCACGCAAAAGCTGTAGTCCTCTGTACAGGAACCTACCTCAAGGCCCGCTGCATTTACGGCGACGTCAGCAACTATACAGGACCGAACGGCCTTCAGGCAGCCAATTACCTTACGGATTCCCTGAAAAAGCTGGGGATCGAAATGTTCCGTTTCAAAACAGGAACTCCGGCCAGAATTGCCGGAAACACCATTGATTATTCTAAGATGGAAGAGCAGTTCGGAGATGAAAGAGTCGTACCGTTCTCTTTTTCCACAGACCCGGAAGCTGTACAGATCGAGCAGAAATCCTGCTGGCTGACCTATACAAACGAAAAAACACACGAGATCATCCGTGCAAATCTGGACAGATCCCCCCTTTATTCCGGAATGATCGAAGGAACCGGACCACGTTACTGTCCGTCCATTGAGGATAAAGTAGTTCGTTTTGCAGACAAAAAACGCCATCAGGTATTTATCGAACCGGAAGGTCTTTACACAAATGAAATGTACATCGGCGGAATGTCCAGCTCTCTGCCGGAGGATGTTCAGTACGAGATGTACCATTCCGTACCGGGTCTGGAGAACGCCAGGATTGTAAAAAATGCTTACGCTATTGAGTATGACTGCATTAATCCGCGCCAGCTCTATCCCACACTGGAATTCAAAAAGATCAAGGGCCTTTTCAGCGGCGGACAGTTTAACGGAAGCTCCGGATATGAGGAAGCAGCCGCTCAGGGCCTCATAGCGGGAATTAATGCAGCTATGGAGGTAAAAGGCCGGGAACAGCTGATTTTGGACCGCTCAGAGGCATATATTGGCGTTCTCATCGATGATCTGGTAACAAAGGAGAACCATGAGCCGTACCGAATGATGACAAGCCGTGCTGAGTACCGTCTGCTCCTCCGCCAGGACAACGCAGATCTTCGTCTTCGCAAAAAAGGCTGGGAGGTCGGCCTGATCGATGATGAGACATACCATAAATTACAGGAAAAAGAGCGCCGGATCCAGGAAGAGATCGAGAGAGTGGAACATGCAACCGTAGGTGGTTCTGCAGAGGTACAGAGCCTTCTGGAATCTCTGAACAGTACCCTTCTGAAATCCGGAACCACCATTGCAGAGCTGATCCGTCGGCCGGAGCTTAACTATAAGGTGCTTGCACCCATCGATAAAGAAAGACCGGAGCTTCCGGAAGATGTATGTGAGCAGGTAGAGATCAACATCAAATATGACGGTTACATCCGCCGCCAGATGAAGCAGGTAGAGCAGTTTAAGAAACTGGAGCAGAAAAAGCTTCCGGAAGACATTGATTACGAAGATGTAGGAAGCCTCCGCATTGAGGCACGCCAGAAGCTGGAAGCCTACAGACCGGTGTCCATCGGTCAGGCGTCCCGTATCTCCGGTGTCTCCCCGGCTGACATTTCCGTGCTTCTTGTATATCTGGAAAGCAGATCCGGACATAAACACGGATAATACAACGAATAACAATAAAACACAGAAAATAAGAGAGGAAGCTGCATGTACAATTTAGAAATCCTGGAAAAAGGCTGCGAGGAGCTTGGGATCACACTCAGTGACACGCAGAAAAACCAGTTTATCCGATTCTACGAATATCTTGTAGAAAAAAACAAAGTCATGAACCTCACCGGTATCACAGAATTTGACGAGGTTCTTGTGAAACATTTCCTGGACAGCCTTTGTTGCGTCAAGGCTGTAGATATGGGTAAGATAAAAACCGTTATGGACATCGGAACCGGCGCCGGATTCCCGGGTGTTCCCCTGAAGATCGCCTTCCCGGAGGTGGAAGCCTGCCTTCTGGACTCCCTCAATAAAAGAGTAAGATTCCTGGAAGAAACCTTTACGCTCCTGGGCCTGGAGGGGATTTCCGCCATTCACGGAAGAGCTGAAGAATATGCAAAAAACAAAGCCTACAGAGAAAAATATGATCTCTGCGTATCCAGAGCAGTATCCGGACTTGCAACCCTGTCTGAATACTGTCTCCCGTATGTAAAAGTCGGAGGGCTTTTTGTCTCCTATAAATCCGGTTCTGTAAAGGAAGAAGCAGAAGCAGCAGAGAAAGCAGTAAAGATCCTTGGTGGAAAGATCAGGGATATTCAGTACTTTGACCTTCCGGGCTCCGAGATCGGCCGCTCCCTGGTCATTATCGAGAAGGTAAAAAATACCCCGGGCAAATATCCGAGAAAAGCCGGAACACCGCTCAGAGAGCCACTGGCATAAGATACCTCCTGTCGAACAAAGTCAAAATCTGTCCGACAGGAGATTTTTTTGTCCGGGAGTTTCACAAAATTATCACAAATTTATCCTACTTTTATCACAAATTACTTTTACACTATAATCCGATAGAGATGCCCCTGGATTCCCCCATTCTCTGTTTCATCCAGGGGCATTTTCTATTGGTGTTGAAAAGACGCCAGAGTCAAGGGCTTCAGTTTCAGGACCTTTTGCCTCTGGCATCTTATAAAATGGGAAATCGATAATTAAAAAAAGTATTTCCCTGAGAATAAAAGGAGGAGAGTAAAGTGATCGAAGTAAGTAATCTGGTCAAAAAGTATGGCGATCATACTGCAGTTGACCATCTTTCCTTTCAGATCGAAAAGGGGAAAATTTACGGATTCCTGGGCCCCAACGGTGCAGGAAAATCAACAACTATGAACATGATCACAGGATACATTGCTTCCACAGAAGGAAAAGTGATGATCGATGGTCATGATATTCTGGAGGAACCGGAGGCAGCCAAGAAATGTATCGGCTATCTGCCGGAAATGCCGCCGCTCTATTTTGACATGACTGTTCTTGAGTACATGAAATTTGCGGCTGATCTGAAAAAAATCCCAAGAAACCAAAAAGACAAGCAGATAAAAGAAGTCATGGATATGGTAAAGATCACAGACATGAAAGACCGTCTGATCAAAAACCTTTCCAAAGGTTATCGCCAGAGGGTGGGCCTTGCACAGGCGATCCTGGGATATCCGGAGGTGATCATCCTGGATGAGCCGACAGTAGGACTTGACCCGAAGCAGATCATCGAGATCCGTGACCTGATCAAAGGCCTGAAGCAGAAGCACACGGTTATCCTAAGCTCCCATATCCTTTCCGAGGTAAGAGCAGTGTGTGATTATGTTCTGATCATTTCCCATGGAAAGCTGGTAGCCAGCGATACACCGGATAATCTGGAACGTCTGGCAGCAGGCTCCAACAGCCTCCTTATGAAGGTAAAAGGCGAGAAAGACATGATTCGAAAAGCTCTGGAAACGATCGAAGGCGTAACCGGAGTGGAAATGTCCTATGACAGCGATGAAAAATTGTGGAAAACAAAACTTTCCATTCAGGAAAATGTGGATATCCGTGAAAAAGTCTTCTACGCTATGGCAAAAGCGAACTGTCCAATCTACGAGATGCAGGTTAAGAGAGTTTCCCTTGAGGATGTATTCCTTGAGCTTACCGAAGGAGAGAAAAAATCCGCCGGAAAACCGGAAAGCTCACAGTGGAAACCGGTAGAAGACAGATCATCGGAAGAAGAAAAAACTCAGGAAGAAAAAAACGGGGAACCAGAGAAGGCTTCTGATGAGAAAGAGGGGGATCAGTCATGACAGCGATTTTTAAAAGAGAACTGAAAAGCTATCTGACCTCCATGGTTGGATATCTCTTCATATTTTTTGTCCTGGTGCTGACCGGAATTTATTTTTCCGCATATCAGCTTTCAGGCGGCTATTCAAAATTTGAAACTACCTTAAGCGCACTGACCTTTGTGTTCCTGATCGGTGTGCCGATCCTTTCCATGCGTGTACTTGCAGAAGAGCGCAAGCAGAAAACGGATCAGCTTCTTCTGACCGCACCGGTATCTGTATGGGATATCGTATTTGGAAAATATCTTGCACTGGTAGCTGTGTTTGCCATTCCGGTCGTGATCATGTGCGTTTATCCTCTGATCATGAGTAAGTTCGGAACGATTTCCTATGCTTCCGCATACACCGGGATCCTGGGATTTTTCCTTCTGGGATGCGCGAATCTGGCGATCGGTGTATTTATGTCAGCACTTACAGAAAGCCAGGTAATTGCAGCAGTACTTACGTTTGTATTCCTGTTCGCCTTCTATATGATGAACGGAATTTCCTCATTCTTTTCACAGACCTCCATGTCAACTGCAGTGGCATTCGGACTTCTGATCGTGGCGATCGCGATCATCATTTATACCATGATCAAAAATGTCCTGATCTCTGTAGTGATCGGAGCTGTGGGAGAGATTGCCCTTGTGATCGTATACGTTGTAAAATCCAGTATTTTCCAGGGTGGTATCCAGAAGGTACTGAACGTATTTAACCTGAGCGGACATTATGATAATTTTACAAACGGCGTGTTTGACGTGACAGGAATCGTTTATTTTATTTCTGTTATTGCGATCTGCCTGTTCCTTACCATGCAGTCCATTCAGAAGAGACGCTGGAACTAGGGGGTGAAGGGAAATGAAATTCAGTGAGAAATTTAAGAAAAATAAAGGCGAGGCAGCCGTACCGGAGACCGCACAGGACTCCGGCAAAAAGAAACATAAACCGGATCCGAAAAAGCTGGTAGGCACCATCAGCAAAAAACATATCAAAAATGGTTCCTACAGCATGGCTATGGCAGCTGTCTTTATCGTGATCGTGGTTGTGATCAATATGATCGTCGGTGCGATCCCATCCAAATATTCACAGCTGGATGTAAGCTCATCCAAGCTTTACACCATCGGTGATGAAACAAAGAAGGTACTGAAGGCACTGGATAAGGATGTTACCATTTATCAGATCGCGGCAAGCGGTTCTGAGGACGACACGATCTCCAATCTGCTTTCACGTTATAAAGATGAGTCCAAGCATATTAAAGTTGAGGTGAAAGACCCTGTTGTAAATCCGAAATTTGCATCGGAATATACAACCGATGATCTTGCGTCAAACAGCCTGATCGTAGTCTGCGGCGACAGAAACAAGGTTATCAATTACAAAGATATGTATTCCTCTTCAGTAGACTATAATACCTGGCAGCAGACTACTACCGGATTTGATGGAGAAGGACAGATCACAAGTGCGATCGGTTATGTAACATCCAAGGATCTTCCGATCATGTACACCTTATCCGGACACGGAGAAAAAGATCTGGATTCCAGCTTTAAAGAAGATATCCAGAAAGCAAACATTGATATCAAGGAGCTGAACCTTCTCACAGAGGGAAAGGTTCCGGATGATGCAGACTGCCTGATGATCGTATCTCCGACCAGCGATATTTCCGAGGAAGAAAAAACAGAACTCCTGGATTATCTGGAGGCAGGCGGAAAAGCTATGATCTTCTCGGATTATACACAGGATGATCTGCCGAACTTTGATGCGGTTCTTGAAAACTATGGTGTAAAGTGTGCCGAAGGAATTGTATTTGAGGGTGATAATCAGCATTATGGAATGCAGATGCCATATTATCTTGTACCAACAGTCAACAGCACAGATGCAAGCTCTGAGACAGCTTCTGCAGGCTCCTATGTACTGGCACCATATGCGCAGGGCATTCAGAAAACAGATGATGTAAGAGATACCGTAACCATCGACAGTATCCTGACAACCTCTGACAAGGCTTACTCCAAAACAAATATGCAGAGCAGCAATATCGAAAAGGAAGACGGAGATGTAGACGGACCGTTTGATCTTGGTGTTGCCATCACTGAGAAACTGGATGATGATAAGGAAACACAGATCGTTTACTACTCCACAGCAAATCTGATGGAGAGCCAGATAAACCAGATGGTATCCGGCGGAAATGAAAAGCTCCTTCTGGAGTCCTTAAACTGGATGACTAGCACAGACGACAGTAATTCCGTTTCTATTCCATCCAAGAGCCTTGAGGCCACAAGCCTGACAGTAACCGATTATGCTGCAGCCTTCTGGAAGATCTGTACCATTGGTCTGATCCCGGGAGTATTCCTTGTTGCAGGATTCCTGATCTGGCTTAAGAGGAGAAAAGCATAATGAAAAAATCGACCAAACTTGTTTCAGCAGTTGTTGTTCTGGCAGTTCTCGGCGGCGTTTATGTGGGACTGAACACCTACGTATCCAAAGAAGAAAAGACAGAGAGCAGCGAAGAGGAAAGCAAAACAGAAGTGTTTTCCGTGAAAACGGATGACATTAAATCCCTGGAATTTATCGTAGACAAGAAGGAAGTGACCTTTGAGAAAAAAGATGATTCCTGGGTGAAAAAGGATGAGACTGCTTTTCCTGTAAATCAGACAACTCTGGATTCCGCAGCTTCCGCCATCAAAAAGGTGGAAGCGGATAGAGTCCTGGAGGATGTGGAGGATCTTACGGAATACGGGCTGGATTCTCCATCTAACACAGTAACCGTTGATACCGCTGATGGGACAACGAAGCTCAACATCGGAGATGAGAATACGTCTACGAATCAGTATTACATTTCCAGGGATGATGATGACAGCACGGTATATGTAGTGGCAGCGGACACTGTGTCTCCGTTTATGAATTCCCTTTACGATTATGCACAGGGAGAAGATTTCCCAACAATTGATTCTTCTACAGTGAAAAAGGTCCAGGTCAGTGAGAATAAAGATTCCTATGTCCTGGAAGAAAATTCCGACGGAGCTACATGGGCTGTTTCCGGTGACGGAAGCAGCGATAAAGAGTCTGCCGATACAACGGCAGCAGGAAACGTAACCTCCGGACTTGGAAGCTTTGCATTTGACCAGTTTGTAAACTACAATGCAGAGGATCTTTCCAAGTATGGCCTTGATAAGCCCTATGCGACGATTACAGTGGATTATCAGAAAGAAGTGAAGAATGACAGCACAGACAGTACAGAATCCGGAGAAAACGATTCTACGGCCTCTGAGAGCAATTCTGAGAGCAGTGACACTACTGACACGGACAGCAGCTCAGAAGATGCAGACAGCAAGACAACCACAGTGGATAAACAGCTTGTCATTTATGTTGGTGATGAGGCAGGAGATGGCAGCAGATATGTAACGGTAGATAACAAACAGATCTATACAATGTCAACGGATACACTGAGTGCAGTTATTGACAAGACGCCGTCAGATCTCTGGTCACTGATCGTCAATTATCTGTCTGTAAAAAATCTGGATCAGCTCCAGGTTACTTACGGTGAAACAACAAGTACTGTAAATGTTTCACGTGAAACATCCACAGATGATGACGGAAACGAAAAAGAAACAACAACCTATCAGCTGGATGGTAAGGAAATAGAAAGTACAACCTTTACCACCTTCTACAACAAGCTGATAAACATGGCAGGACAGAAGAGACTGACAGACGTTTATACACCAGCTGCAGACCCGGAGATGACCGCTGTATTCACAGACTCTGACAAGAACCAGACAACCGTTACCTTCTACACATATGACACAAACTATTATGCAGCTGTCGTTGGAGACAAGGTATTTCTTGTAAACAAAATGACAGTAAAAGAAATGTTCAATGCATATGAAACTATGGTAAACGGTGAAACAGAGACAGAAGCCACAGCAACACCAACAGCTGAGGCGGAAAAATAAAATATTAAGAAAATAAATAAAAACACCTCGGAGATCCGTAAATAATAAGGTGATCTCCGAATATCCGCTTGATGATCAGATATTCGGAGACACCACATAGATTAGGATTTTCCGGGGTGTTTTTATGTTGCTATTATTTTACGGTCCTTACAGATGAATAAGGTCCGTATATTTTTTTGCCGTTTGTGATGCGGTATGCACGGATACGGTATTTGGTTGCGGTGCCTGGCTTTTTATCGGTGTAGGTTGTATTTTTTGTATTGCCGATAGCTTTCCAGGTTTTACCATGAAGACGGTAAATGGTGTAGCATAGGTGATGATTCCGTCTGTTTTTGCGGTCAGTGGATTAGATGCATACCAGGTTGCTTTTCCATTGAAAACCGCAGGCTTGCAGTCAGAAAGAGCTCCGGTTTGTGAGTAGATCTGAGAAGTCATATTGCCGCTTCTTCTGAATCTGACAGGAATGTTTCTGAATTGAAATCTGCTGCATAGGTCAGGCACGGTGTACTGGCGAGCTTGATTTTCTATAACTGCTATAATTATAGCGTGGAGAATTGACGAGGACAATATAAAAAAACTGTACAGAAGCTCATCTGAGCAACTGTACAGTTTTAATTTTTCTATATCTAACAGAAGGTTCGGGGGAGCTTCTGCCAGTAACTAAGTATTATGCAAGACCTCTTTCTTCCAGCCAGTCGAAGAGAACAACTTTTTCTGCTTTCTTTCTCTTGGTCATGTGATTGAACTGAAGGATCGTCAGGATTGTGAAGATCACTAACAGTGCAACCATTACAATAATGGAAGTGGTAATGCTCCGGCCACCGCTGATCGTTGCACGGAATGCGTCGACCGTATAAGTAAACGGAACGTATGCATGGATCTTTGCAACGAATGAAGGTGAAACCTCAACCGGATAAGTTCCGGCAGATCCTGCAAGCTGAACGACCATGAATACCAGCATCAGGAAGCTTCCTACTTTACCAAGAGTAATGTTGAAGAAGTACATGATAGAGGTAAAGGTCATTGATGTCAGGCAGGCGAAGAGTACGGTTTTGCCCATCTCTGCAGGTGTGAATCCGTTAAATGCACGTAACAGCAGGATCAGGCAGATTCCCTGAAGGATCGCTACCGGATAAAGGACGGAAGCTTTGCTTGCCCACCATGCGAAACCGGATTTCAGTTTGCCTTTATACTGAGCCAGAGGATACATCAGGCAGAATGCCAGTGCGCCGACCCAGAGGCCTACAGACATCATGTAAGGTGCCATTGCGTGTCCGTTATTCGGGACATCGGTAAGTTTTGTTTCATCGTTCACAACAGGAGTTGCGAACATTTTGATCGTTTCATTACTTGCTGAATTGTCTTTTACAGTGGTAGCTCCATCGCTGAGGCTTGTGGTCAGTGTCTTGGAACCGTCTTTCAGTTCTTTCATACCGCTTCCAAGCTTCTTGGACCCATCATACAACTGAGAGGAACCGCTCTGGATCTGGGCAGCGCCATCTGCAAGCTGTTTTGCACCATTGTTAAGTGTGCTGTTGTTGCTTACAAGCTTCTCGGTACCGCTGAGAAGCGTTGAGGTACCGTTTGCTAATGTCTTAGTACCGTTTGCAAGAGTAGTAGCACCGCTGGAAAGGGTTTTGGCTCCTGTTGAGAGCTTTTTGGTACCGTCTGTAAGAGCGGAGCTGTTTTCGGAAAGCTTAGCAACACCATCGGTGTAGGTTGTGATTCCGGTTGTCAGTGTTCCGGAACCATCGGCTAATGCTTTTGTTCCATCTGCAAGAGTAGTAGCACCGCTGGAAAGAGCATTGGCTCCTGTTGCCAGTTTCTTGGTGCCGTCTGTAAGAGCAGCACTGTTTTCGGAAAGCTTAGCAATACCATCGGTGTAAGTTGTGATTCCATCTGTCAGTGCCTTAGAACCATCTGCCAGCTGACCTGCACCGGATTTGATATCCGGAAGTGCGCCAGTGATCTGTTTGCCGGCTGTTTTCAGATTCTTTGCACCGTCGTTGAGCTGCTTATCATAAGATGTCAGTTGGTCAAATCCATCGTTCAGAGCTTTGATTCCTGCTGCTGCAGCCGGGAAGGCTTCGACTGTGCCGTCTTCCAGAGACTGAAGTCCTGCGGAAACGTTCTTGGTTCCTGCGTTTACAGCCTGTGCACCCTGATACAGCTGGGTAACACCTGCAGAAAGCTGAGCGATCAGATCTGTAGGAAGCTGACTTGTAGCTGCAGATAACTGCTCTGCACCTGCGCTCATGGTTGTTGCACCTGCACTCATCTGGTTTGCACCATCTGTCATGGTTGTTGCACCCTCAGAAAGTGTGCCGGCACCCTGAGTCAGTCCTCCGGAGATCTGAGTCAGTCCGGAAGCTGCTTCGTTAAGCTTGGAAGCAACAGTATTCAGATTTTCCTGAGTAGAAGAGAGCTGACCGGATACACCAGCTGCAAGCTGTGAAACCTGATCAGAATAGCTGCTCATGTAAGAACCGTCCACGCCAGTCATTCCACCGGCTACGCTGTTTAAAGCGTTGATCACATCATTCAGAGCTGCTGCGGAAATGGTTCCGTCCTCAGAAGCGGTTGCCTGAATCGCCTGAAGCTGTGCTGCTAAATCGGTCATTGTCTGTCCGGCAGTACCGATCTTGGTATTTGCATCAGTAAGTGCTTCCGTTGTCTGCTGTCCGTATCCTGTAAGGATGCTGCTGACCTGATCACCTACCTGTGAGAACTGTGTGCCTGCATTCTGGAGAGCAGGGATCAGACTGTCTGTGATACTGCTGCTGGTCTGCCTTGTGATGCCTGCGGCCTGAGTGATATATCCGGCTGCGTTGTTGATTCCGTCTGCGGCATTGTTCATACCAGCTGCAGCACTGTTCATACCAGCTGCGGCTGTGTCCATACCATCCTTTGCGGAAGTAAGGCCGGCTGCAAGCTTGTTGATGGATTCCTGTGTTGTTCCCTCTTTCAGAGCAGAAACCTTATCGTTTAGGGATTTCAGTCCGTTTTCCAGCTGCTGTGTTCCGGATATCAGTGACTGTGAGTCATCGGTTCCTTTGGTAACACCGGTATTCAGCTGAGAGATACCATTGGAAACTGTTGTGAGTCCGTCTTCAAGTTTTGCAAGCTCTTTGGCACCGGCTGCGAGTTTGCCAGCACCAGCCACATAGGTGGTAGTTCCATCTGCAAGAGTGTCAGCACCAGCTACATACTGTGTTGCTCCGTCGGAAAGAGTATCAATACCTGCACTTAATGCATTTGCACCGGATTCCAGGCTGCTTGCGCCGGATTTCAGTGTATCAGAATTTTTATTAAGCTCATCCACACCAGCGGTGTACTGCTGAACACCTTTATCCAGAGTATCCACACCGGTTGTCAGCTCAGGAACCTTTTCTGTGAGAGTTGCAACGCCGCTGTTCAGCTGATCTGCACCATCGTCCAGGCTCTTTGCACCATCGTTAACCTTTGCAACACCATCGGTGTAGGTCTTAAGACCTTCGGTGAGACTGTCAGCACCGCTTACGAAAGTAAGAGTACTGGTGGAAAGCTTCTTAAGGTTTTTGGTAATTGTTTTGTTACCATCAGCTGCTGTATTCAGTCCGTCTTCGATCTTTCCGGATCCGTCTGCAGCTTCCTGCATTCCGTCACCTGCTTCTGAGATAGAATCAAAAACGGTTTCTGTATAGGTTTCCGTAACCTTGGAAGCAATGTTATCACGAAGCTTCAGCATTGCTGTTTCACTGAGCTTGGAGGCGATATAGTTGGTTCCAGGGTTTGTCTCATAGGATAGCTCCATTTGCTTTGGATCGTCGTCCATTACAGTGGCTGCGTTTGCGGAGAAATTTTCCGGGATTTTGATAACCATGTAATAGGTTCCATTGGCCAGACCGTCCTCTGCTGTCTTGCTGTCTACAATGTTAAATGCCATTGAGTCGTTGTCTTTCAGCTCATCCGTCATGTCCTTACCTATGCTTAAGGTCTTGCCATTATACTCGACAGGTTTGTCTTCGTTTACCACGGCCACTGGCAGGCTGTCTACGTTTCCGTAAGGATCCCACATGGATTTCAGAAACAGACCTGCATAGATGATCGGGATTACGATAATGGCGATTACGACGATAAGCATGAGCTTGTTACGAAGTAAGCTTTTCCATTCGTTTTTGATCATATTACCTATCCCTTTCTTATTAAATTGTATTATCAAACATAGTTGATTAATCAAACTTTATTCCAGTAATGGCGACGAGATCTATTAATCATATTAAAATCTATTAATAGCTTTATATTCCATTATCAAACAAAGTGTTGATTTTCTTTACGTGATGTATTATACTAAACACATACCACAGATACAACCATTAAATCTTTACTGAATGTATATTAATAGACGGAAATAATGGAAGTGTCTATTACAAATAAAAAACTGCATAATAGACAAAAAGTACGTTATTTCCTTTGAATTTATGTGCAGTTGGTAATATTAAATGCAGACAGGATTCCTATGTTTCAACACAAATATGCAGCAGATATCTGGTATCGTGTAGGTCGGCGTCGTTAACAATTTTAATCTTGTCAATTCTTAACAACAGCAGATATCTGGTATCATGCAGATCGGCGTAGAGAAAGCGAATGCTTTTATTCGTTTGAAGGATGCATTATGCATTGTATGACAGTTGCAGAGTATCGTAAGTAATAAGTGATTGAGGCGAAGGAAACGTGCTTGCTTTTTTGAATTGCAGGGGGAATTAAGATGGCGGAAAAAGTTGACAGAAGAGTACGTAAGACCAAGGCACAGTTGCGAGCGGGGCTTGCCCGTCTTATGCAGAAGAAGAGTATTAAGGAAATTACGGTAAAGGAACTGGTGGAAGAAGTTGATATAAACCGCTCCACATTTTATCTTCACTATACAGATATCTATCAGATGCTGGAATCCATAGAGGCTGAATTGATGGAGGAAATCACGCATCTGGTGGCAGACTATCCTCTGGATCCTCTTAATAATAAGGAGAGCTCGTATCCTTTTATTGAGCAGATATTTACGATCCTGGATCATAATAAGGATATTTGTATCGCACTTCTTGGAAAGAATGGAGATATGGCTTTTGTGAATCGTATAGAAAAACTGATCGCAGATACAGTGCTGCATCGCTTGTCAATTCGTCTGCCGAAAGACAACCGTGATATTGAGTATGCGTATGCGTTTTGTCTGAATGGATGCGTGGGAATGATCAAGACATGGCTGTCTTCTGAGAATCAGGAGAGTACACAGCATATGGCAGAGCTGACACATAAGCTGATCGATAATACAACACACATGTATCTGGAGCAGGCACTTAGATAAGAGAAATGTCCGGATGCATGCTGTGAGTCTGGTAAAAAATAAAGAGTATTGTTTCACGTTTGTTTGAGGGAAAACTCATGTTTCACGTGAAACAGTACTCTTTTTTTATTGGCTTTTTGTTGGTTTATAGCATTTCCACAAATTACTGCATGAAGCTCAACGGCTCCGAACATAAACAATGTTCTTTTGATACGTTGATCTCCAAAATTATTATAGATAAATTTTGATGCCGGATCATAAGTTGCTTTTACAGGAAAATAGCTACCTGTTCCAGGAAATGTTCCGGATCTTCCAGATGAGGAAGATGTCTGGTTTCCGGGATCACAGAGGTTTCAATGGAAGAATTCAGCTTCTGATATTCCTCTGCGATAAGAGAAGCGGAAGCTTCTTTTTCTCCGGAAATAATATAGATGCATGCATCGGAAGATTCTACGGCATTATTAATGCTGATATTCAGGTATTTGCCAATGTAGCTGGAATACAGATATTTGGCGTTGGAACCACCCTTGTGAGCGGATTCATAATAGGTGTCTACCAGTGTATTTGTTACATGGAAGGGATTGTAGAACAGCTTTTCCATAAACAGACTGCTGATGGATTCGCGGGAAGCTACCATATGATAGATCAGAGTTCCGAAAATCGGAAGCTCGATAAAATACTTAAAGAGCTTGTTGTCTTTACAAGGTGCCTGCTTCAGGGAACTGAAGCTTGGTGGATTGACCAGCATGATCTTGCGGAAATGGTCGGAATTGTTACGGTAAGCCATGATCGCAAAAGAACCTGAGAAACCACTGGCAATAACATCGGTTTCCTCACGAATCACATTCTTGGCAAAATCACAGAGTAACTGAGCAAATACAAAATTGGTATAAGTAATATCCGGTTTTTCGGAACGTCCACATCCAAGAAGATCAATGGTGTAAACGGTATGTTCGGTTGCGAGCTGCTTCTCTATGGCATTCCATTCATAACCGGAAGCACCTGGCATGATATCATGAACAAGAAGAATAGGGGTGCCATGTCCCTGTTTTGTATAAAAAATCTTTCCAAAACGCCAGCCATAGGTTTTGCTGTGTGGCTGTTCCAGCATATCTTTAAGCTGAGATGTGGCATCTATGAAACGGTTAGCAATATGAATAACACCTGCGGCAGTTCCGACTAAAGCTGCAAGAGTAAGTAGTCTGTGTCCATTTTTCTTCATTAAAAAGCCTCCTGGAATTCGTAAAAATAATCAGGACAGATGTAACGTAATTCAGGTATCTGATCTGATTTTTTCTGAATATTTCTTTGCTTTATTATACGACAGGAACGAAAAATTTACAATGCTTTTGTGGGAACCCTAACCTTGTTATTGTATGCTGACGCTACTGTCCATTCTGTTCTTGGCGATGATCGCTAAGTTGCTGTTCGTTCTGCTTTCAGTAACGCGCTTCGCAATGCAAAGAATTTATGTTGATCGCATAAATTGGTGCGGTATGGTCTCGGGCTTTCGGCGACCTTCGTTCACAAAAAAACTTACGGAATTTAACGTTGAACAGTAACGCTCGCTAAGTTGCTGTTCGTTCTGCTTTCAGTAACGCACTTCGTAATGCAAAGAATTTATGTTGATCGCATAAATTGGTGCGGTATGGCTTCGGACTTTCTGCGGCCTTCGTTCACAAAAAAACTTACGGAATATTATCAGTGAACAGTAGCATCGCCAATATGCTTCATGATACATAGAAATCAGATTTCGAACCGAATCAAGTAAGTCCCCTGCTTTAATTGCGAAGAGCAATAAGCAGGGGACTTACTTGTATCAGGAGAAGGAAAAGCTCCTTCTGATAAACTGCGAAGCAGTTATTTGGTTATGAGCAAGTAGCGAAGCGGATGCTGTTATCCGCTGGAATGCTTTTATACTTCAGTAAAATACCAAGTGTTTCACGTGAAACATTGGACTTGTTATCCGACAGAGCTGATGCTATACAGGATTGCCGAGGATGATGTTGATAAGGGTTTTGTTCAGCATTAGTGTGCGGTTCCATGGATTGAGAATTACTCCCTCAACAGACGGCTCTTGCAATGCAGAAGCAAAAATCTTATCAATATCTGCGGTAAATGTGGACATGATCTTATCACTGCCTTTTAACTCTTCGTCAAAGCTGGTAAATGCAGCCCACCATTGCTTTCCGTCGTTGGTTTTGATCGCATGAAGAGAAATTTTTCCATCACCTTTTGGAGGTTCTACAGCAATGATCAGCTGTGCCTGCTCCTGCATTCTGTGACGGATCACGGTGAGAGTATGAGCAAGCATTTCTTCGGTTGCTTCTTTTTGGAGTGCTGCAATGGCAGTTTCGATCTTTTCATTGCCATTTAAAGTCTTTGATCCCAAATTGGATAGATATGTTTGCACACTTGAAGGTGAGTTGCCAGATACTGTCATCAGTATTCCCCATGATTTCGGTCAGATGCTTTTGTGAACTGGATGGGGAATTAACAAGTTAAGTGAATGTAGTAAAAATGTGTATTTATATGAAAAATGGAGGGTAAGGCGGAAAATATGGGGGATTTTATAGAAGAACGATATAAGAGTAAGGATGAAATAAAGAGAAATGAGAGATTATTTCTGCGAAGAGAACACTATGATAATGATAATAACACAAACGTTAAGTACGATAAAAAGGACTTTATAAAAGAAAATACTGGCAAATAAAGAGAAATAATAGGATATTTACGAATAAAAAAGTATTAAAGTACAAATTATAGTACTTTAAATAAAAAAGTACGATAAAACGTACTTTACACGCATGTACATATAAAAAAGCCTTAAAATATAAAATGTGCACCTGCACACATACGGCAAAAAGATAAAATATAGATCCGTTCCTACTTTAAACATGTGAAATTTTGATTGATCGAATAAAAGAAAGCAGCTGCTTCGATTACAAAAAAACAATAAGCTGTGGGTGGGAAAATACTTGTACTCTTCCTGATAAACTGTAAAACAGCTATTTTGTGTAAAACTGTGATCGAATGCAAAAATTTTTGTCCGCATGACTGGGATAAAGGGAAGACAGGGAAGTCTTTTACGGCTTGATTTAGAAGAAAAAGCCTATTAAGTGAAATTTATTTTATGCTAGTTCTATGCCGGAACCTTATTCAGATACATTTTATATTGGATATTACAAAATGAAACTATGCTTGAAAAAGTCTTTAGTTAACATGTACATAACGAATATATAACAGGATTGGAAGAAAAATGAAATAAATACGCAAATCTTTCGTAAACATAATAAAATAAACAAAAATCGAAAATTCCAGTTTCATAATATTATATTTTTTTCACAAGAGATACATGTATTTCACACTATAAAAACGCTCCGGGAAAAGAGGTTTCCATTTACTATATATAGATGCTTTTGGGGAATATAAAGATAACAGCCACATTATTTTGTGGATGGAGTTTCTTGTATTTTTTACATGCTTTCGTGATACAGATAATGCCAGAGAGAATATATCGGAGTATTTTTTTGATATTTCTCATTGATTTTATAATGTGTTCGTAACTGTTCAGTACCCTTGCAGTTACAAGTCAAACCGTGTCCTTGATCGATTTTGTTGATGGCATTTTTAACCGGATAGAGGAAGTCACTTGCTTCAATTATGAATATTGGTTTGATAATCTATCTTCGGATGTTTCACGTGAAACATCCGAAGACAGATTAAGAATAAAGAGTCATAACCCCATCTTTGACAATTGCAGAAATAAAAATAGCTGTAGTTCGTGCTTATGTGTTTTATGGTAGGTTTAATATAGATTTTAATCGAATCAAGTAATTCACCTGCTTCAATTGTGAACTACAATAAGCAGTGGTTGGGGACTTGCTTGTATCAGGAGAAGTACAGTCTCCTTCTGATAAACTGCGAAGCATTTATTAAGCTATGAGCAGTAGTGAGGAGGATGTTTTTATCCGCTTGACTTAAAAAATGTTTCGCAACAACGACAACTCATATGCGCTTTACGGTAGCGTGATATAGTTTTTAATCGCGTCAGGAGGTCCCCTGCTTCAAGTGTAAGAAGCAATAAGCAGCGGTTGGTGACTTGCTTGTATCAGGAAGAGTACAAGCAAGTTTTGATAAACTGCGGAGCAGTTATTCGGTGTAAAGCTGCGTAGCAACTGCGGATGCTTTTGTTTGTATGACTCGAATCAGGAATTCCCCCCCCTGTTTTTGGCTTCAATTGCAAGAAACGATAAGCAGTGGTTGAAGAACTGCTTCTTATCAGGGAAGAGTAGTTTGTAGTCCTTTTGGTAAATCGCGAAGCAGTTATTCAGTGTAGAACTGCGAATGCGTTTACAGATACTTTTGTTCGCTTGATAATAATAGTAATGTTTTTAGTGTTCAGATAAAATTTGAAAATGCTATAAATGCTGTAAAAGAAAGGGATTTCGATGCCTATGTAGCAGTGTGCAAGGTTCCATAAAAGATAATATATCTATACCGAGAAAATCGAATTATTTTCGAGATTACGATAAATCAGAACAATTTCAGCAAAATATCTATAAATGGGAACTTCATTTCTGGTACGTTTTTATGGCGTAAAATATATAGTCTGATTGGTAACAAATAAAACTGGAAGTTTATGCGGAGTTGATGGACTTTATAATCGATGTACTGTTACTGTCAAACTTCTGTTTAGTCCGGAATGAGTTTGGGTATACTACACAATAAATAAAATAATTCAAAACCTATTTTCTATTGTTTCACGTGAAACATTATGTGGCAGTTTAAAAATAAAAGTGTTATAATGATATCCAATGAGTAAAAATCCCTTAAAAAAATAAAAAGGAGGGGTACAATGGGACGAATCATTGCAGTTGCCAATCAGAAAGGCGGGGTTGGAAAATCAACGACGGCCATCAATCTATCGGCCTGCCTTGCTGAAAAAGGGAAAAAGGTTCTTGCCATCGACATTGATCCGCAGGGAAATACGACCAGTGGACTTGGTGCAGACAAGAATGCAGTAGAAAACACCCTTTATGAGCTGCTGCTTGGAGAAGCAGAGACCAAGGATACCATTATAAAGAACGTTGTAGATAATGTTGACCTGATACCATCGAATATGAATCTTTCCGGTGCAGAAATTGAACTGGTTGATCTTGAGGATAAAGAATTTATTCTGAAAAAGATCACGGATAAACTTCGTCGGAAATATGATTACATAATCATGGATTGTCCGCCGTCACTGAGTATGCTTACAATTAATGCTTTGACAGCCGCAACCTCCGTTCTGGTGCCGATTCAGTGTGAGTATTATGCATTGGAAGGTTTGTCACAGTTGATACATACCATCGAACTGGTAAGAGACCGATTGAATAAGAGATTGAAGATCGAAGGCGTGGTCTTTACTATGTATGATGCCAGAACAAATCTGTCACTTCAGGTTGTAGAAAATGTAAAAGAAAACCTGGACCAGAATATATACAAAACGATCATACCGAGAAATGTACGACTTGCAGAGGCACCTAGCTATGGAAAACCGATCAATCTGTACGATTCACGATCTACAGGAGCAGAGAGTTATCGCCTCCTGGCAGAAGAAGTTATAGGCAGGGAGGGCGAGTGATGGCTGGAAGAAGAACAGGAGGCCTTGGAAAGGGTCTTGACGCACTGATCCCGAACAAAGCAGGCGGTCCGTCAAAGGAACCTGCAAAAAAGACAAGATCTGCAGTTGTAAAAAAAGACAAACCAACTGAAAAAGATAATCCGGCCGCAGAACGACTTGTGAAAATTTCCAGCGTAGAACCAAATCTGAATCAGCCCAGAAGACATTTTGATGAGGATGCGCTGTTGGAACTTTCGGAATCCATTAAACAGTACGGTGTTCTTCAGCCGTTGTTGGTATCCGATAAGAAGGATTATTTTGAGATCATTGCAGGCGAACGCCGCTGGAGAGCTGCCAAGATGGCAGGGCTCAAGGAAGTTCCTGTTGTTGTAAAAGAGTTTACAGATCAGGAAATCGTAGAAATTTCCCTGATCGAGAACATTCAGCGGGAAGACCTGAATCCTATAGAGGAAGCGATGGCATACAAACGTCTGATGGAAGAGTTTCACCTGAAACAGGATGAAATCGCAGACAGAGTTGCCAAAAGCAGAACTGCAGTAACTAATTCCATGCGTCTTCTGAAGCTTTCTTCAAAAGTTCAGGAAATGGTAATTGCAGATATGATCTCAGCTGGTCATGCGAGAGCACTTCTGGGAATTTCTGATGAAGCTCTTCAGGAAACAACAGCCATGAAGGTTTTTGATGAAAAACTCAGTGTTCGTGAGACGGAAAAACTTGTAAAGAATCTGGTTTCTCCTGCGAAAAAAGTAAAAACAGAGAGAAACACAGCAGAAGATGCCATTTATGAGAGCCTGGAAGAAAAAATGAAAGGTATCATGGGAACAAAGGTATCCATTCAGCGAAAGAAAAACAACAAAGGTAAAATTGAAATTGAATATTATTCCAGAGATGAACTGGAGAGGATCATTGATCTGTTCGAATCTATCAGATAGGAGGCAGAATGAGCGGGATTTTTGAAAGCATGGGAATTGATTCCGGGATTGTGATCATTGTTTTGCTGATCCTTACCATCATTCTTCTGATCAATGTGGTGAGTAGCAATATGCGTCTCAGCCGTTTGGAACGGAAGTACAAGATGTTTATGAGAGGCGGAGATGCACAGTCACTGGAAAAAGTTTTTGTAAGAAAATTTGCACAGATCGATCGGCTGTATGAAGCAAAGGAAGATCATGATCATGACATCAGCTTTATCAAAAAAAATATGAATGTAATGTTCAGCAAATATGGCGTTGAGAAGTATGATGCATTTGATGATGTAGGTGGAAAACTCAGCTTTGCACTGGCGCTTCTTGATAAAAACAATACAGGTTTGATCTTGAATGCGGTTCACAGCCGCGATAACTGTTTCCTTTATTTAAAGGAGATCGTAAAAGGTGAGTCCTATGTTGTACTTAGTCAGGAAGAAGTGGAAGCTTTGAGAAAAGCAGTAAACTTTGGCCTTGGTGAGATTGAGAAGGAATAAAAAACTGCAAAGAGTAAGAATATTTTTAATACAGGAGGAATATCATGTTAGACATTAAGTTTGTGAGAGAGAATCCGGAGGTTGTAAAGCAGAATATCCGCAATAAGTTCCAGGACAGCAAACTGGAGCTGGTTGACAAGGTTCTCGAACTTGATAAAGAAAACAGAGAGATTAAGCAGGAGGTTGAGGCTCTCCGTGCTGAGAGAAACAAGATCTCCAAACAGATCGGTGCTCTTATGGGCCAGGGAAAAAGAGAAGAGGCAGAAGAGGTTAAAAAACAGGTTGCTGCATCCGGAACTCGTATTGAGGAACTTTCTCAGAGAGAGAAAGAGGTTGAGGAAGAGCTTCTGAAAGATATGATGGTGATCCCGAACATCATCGATCCTTCTGTACCGATCGGTAAAGACGACAGCCAGAACGTAGAGATTGAGAAATTTGGTGAGCCGGTTGTTCCGGATTTTGAAGTTCCGTATCATACAGATATCATGGAGAATTTTGATGGAATCGATCTTGACAGCGCAAGACGTGTTGCCGGTAACGGATTCTATTATCTGATGGGTGATATCGCACGCCTTCATTCCGCAGTAATTTCCTATGCAAGAGATTTCATGATCAACCGGGGATTTACTTACTGCGTACCGCCTTTCATGATCAGAAGCAACGTTGTTACAGGCGTTATGAGCTTTGCGGAGATGGATGCTATGATGTACAAGATTGAGGGAGAGGATCTTTACCTGATCGGAACAAGTGAGCATTCCATGATCGGTAAATTCATTGACCAGATTATTCCGGAGGAAGAGCTTCCGAAGACACTTACAAGCTATTCTCCGTGCTTCCGTAAAGAGAAAGGTGCTCATGGACTTGAGGAGAGAGGTGTTTACCGTATCCATCAGTTCGAGAAACAGGAGATGATCGTTGTCTGCAAGCCAGAGGAGAGTAAGATGTGGTTCGACAAGCTGTGGCAGAATACAGTAGATCTGTTCCGTTCTCTTGATATTCCGGTTCGTACGCTTGAGTGCTGCTCCGGTGACCTTGCTGATCTTAAGGTAAAATCCCTCGATGTTGAGGCATGGTCTCCACGTCAGAAGAAATACTTTGAGGTAGGAAGCTGCTCCAACCTTGGAGATGCACAGGCACGTCGTCTGAAAATCCGTGTAAACGGCAAAGATGGCAAGAAATATCTTGCTCATACATTAAACAATACAGTAGTAGCACCTCCGAGAATGCTCATTGCTTTCCTGGAGAATAACCTGAATGCAGATGGATCTGTAAACATTCCAAAAGCTCTGCAGCCATATATGGGCGGTATGAAAAAGATTGAGAAAAAGACACGCGCGTAAGAGAAACGCAGGCTTTTTCAGGGAGGTGTTCTTGTGCACAGTTATTTAAAGACCGTTGGTTTTTCACAGATTACCAGAAGAAGTGAAATAAAAGAGATCATCCGTGATGTGATCGCAAGCTACGATGAAAAGGTTTGCGTGGAAAATCATCCGGAAGGCGTATTTGTACAGTTTTCCAAGAATTATGGCTGTGACTGTGGAATCAGCGTTTGTGGTCAGTACGATGAGAACGGTGAGTTTCACGTGGAATATTATTTCCCATTTTTCAGGGGAACAGGAATCACATCCAGGGAAAAAGTGACTGTTGAACGTCATACAGATAAGGAATCTTATGCAGGAGCATGTGATGATCTGCGTATTGGCGTGACTATGATCTTTTATCTGCAGAATCTGGCAGAATATATGCAGGAGAAATACAAAGGCCTGAAAGACCCGGGGGACCGTCCGGTGACGGTTTCCGGTCTGGCTTCTGAGGGAAAGATCCTGTTTCCGCTGCAGAAGGATAAGGAAGCGGTAAAGGTGGAGAGAGAGCTTTCCAAAAACAGGACTAATCTGATCGCAGCAGCGCGTAATGGTGATGAGGAAGCTATGGAGAGCCTTACAATGGAGGATATGGATACTTACTCCATGATTTCCCAGAGAATTGTTACAGATGATGTTCTCACGATCGTGGACTCTTATTTCATGCCTTATGGAATCGAATGTGATCAGTATAATGTTCTTGGTGAGATTCTGGATATCATGAAATTTAAGAATATCCTGACAGGTGAAGAAATCTGCCAGATGACTATAGAGAGCAATGATATACAGTTTGATATCTGCATCAACAGCAAAGATCTTCTTGGTGAACCGGCAGTTGGACGCCGCTTCAAAGGAACAATCTGGCTGCAGGGTCAGCTGCACTATTAAGTTTTCGAATTTAGAATTAATTCTTGTAATTTCAAAATAAATATAGTAAAATAATGGTTGTGAAACTTTTGGAAGTGTTCGAAATGTTTCACAACTATATATGTCCATATAGCTCAGCTGGATAGAGCACTCGCCTCCTAAGAGAAAGCCGAGGCATTCCCCAAAGGGAAAAAATGAAAAACAACTTTCAGTTCGAATCTATTCTGAAAAATGCTAATGGTGACAACAAAGCATTCCCCAAATTGGGGAACGTTCTAATGTTACCAAATCAAAAAAATCTGTAGATTGACAACTCGAAAAAGAGTTGATAATCTTATATATGGCCGAAGGGAAAAATCCCAGAAACCCAGTAAAATCAAGGGTTTGCGGCATGTGTCGTCATAGCTCAGCTGGATAGAGCACTCGCCTCCTAAGCGGCAGATTGTTCGATTCCTTCGAGCAGTGAAAATTGAATAAAACCAATAAATGTCTCAGTAGCTCAGTTGGATAGAGCACACGCCTCCTAAGGTTGCGTTACAACGGCCACCTCAAAAAAAACTAAATAAGGGATTGCAGTTCGACTTTGATCGGGCTATAATCATATATCAGACACGTCCATATAGCTCAGCTGGATAGAGCACACGCCTCCTAAGCGTGGGGTCGGAGGTTCAAATCCTCTCTGGGACGCCAGAAAGCACCGCTGCAAGCCTTTTTTCAGGGTTTGCAGCGTTTTTTTGTTTCTCCTTCTCCCGGTAATTTCACTTCCGTTACCGAGAGATTTTTATACGCCGCATGATGTATATTTGCTAATTGGACTCGAACGCTTTTCAGAAATTTGCTAAGAAAATTCTGCGTTTTGCTAATTCGATTTTTCGGATCACTTTGCCGGGGCTTGCGCCGCTATCAGGGCTGCGAGCGCACTCGCCAGCTCCGGCGACTTCTGAAGCTGCTCCACAAGGCTTTCAAGGTCCAGGGTCGCAGGCTCCGATTTTGTCGGTTCCTCCGGCGGACGGACGTTGCGAAGATCAGGCTTGGCATAGAAGGCAGTCTCGAATTTCTGAGCATTGACCTTTCTATCCTCGTCCAGAATGTGAGCATAGATACTGGTTATCATGTCGATCTCGGCATGACCCGTATCGCCCTGGGTGGCTTTCAGATCGCCGTGGTTCAGTTTCAGTTTGTAGGTGGTACTGGAATGACGGAGAGAATGAAAGACCACCTTCGGCAGCCCTGCGTCCTCACGGAGCTTTGCAAACTCTTTGAGGATGATCCGATCCTCGCAGGGCCGTCCATTGGGAAGTGCCACCACCAGATCGAAATCCTGATACTCGTCGCCCAGGAAGCCTTTCAACTCGTCTTGGGACTTCTTCCATTCCCGCAGAATGTAGGCAAGCGTTTTCGGCAACCACACCTTACGGATACTGGAATCGGTTTTCGGCTTTTTCAGGATAATTCTTGTGCTGGTGTTCGGCATGAGCGGAGTGAAGATGTAATAGATGTCCTTCTCGCCCAGCGTTTCAATCGCCCGTTTGGATGCCCGTGTCAGCTCCTTGTCGATGTAGACATAGGCGTTATCCGCCGCAATATCTTCATCAGAAATATGGACGTTCTCCCAGGTCAGCCCCAGGATTTCACCCATACGCAGAGAGCAGGCAAAGGAAAGGTTCATTGCTACATAGAGCTTGCTGTCCGTGCATTTGTCCAGGGCAAGACGGATCATATCCGCTGTCCAGATATCCCGTTTCGCATACTCCGTTTTCGGGAGGATCACATTGTCAAAGGGATTTCTTGCAATGATTTCCCATCGTACCGCCTGCTTAAACGCACACCGCAGGAGCTTGATGATCTTTTCAATGGTCTTGTCGCTGACATAGGTGGTAACGGCCTTTCGGGTCTTGGTAGACACCGACTTGGTTTTCTGCAAGGTCTGGATATAACCGTCAACCGCACGGGGAGTAACCGCCTGTACCTCCATATCACCGATGATCGGATTGATATAGTTCGCAATCAGCGCCGTTTGGCTGTCATACATAGACACGCCCCATTTCTTTTCTCCGTAAAGAGATACGAAGTCATAAAGGAATTCGGTGATCGTCTGATTGCTTGGTGGGAGAAAAGTTCCCGTGTGCTGCTGATTTTCGATTTCCGCCTTGCGCTTTAAGGCCTCTTTGTGGGTATGCCAGGTTTCCCACTTCTGTTTGGTTTCTCCGTTTTCGTCCACATAGTTGTAAACAACGGAATAGTTTTTCTTTCGCTTGATTATAGATGCCATATCGTTCTTCCTTTCTTGGATCACAGGTCGAGGGAGTCAAGCCACTCGTCAAATGACCGCTTGGAAATGCGTATGGCGTTACCAATTCGCACGATTTTGAAGTGCCCTTCTTTTACAAGGATATATGCGGAAGTTCTTCCGATGCCCAGGATTTGAGCAATATCGTCAACCGTATACGTCCTTCTTTCAGGGGTTTCTTTCTTCGTGCCGTTCCATGTTTGAGACATGAGAACCCCCTTTCAGTTATGAAAAGGAACAGCACGAATATGTGTGGGTAATATAACTTCCACTATTATTTTACCGTGCTGCTCCGTGTTTGTCTGCTGCTAATTGAAAAGTTTACGATCTATCCATAAACTTTCAAAAAAGAAAAGTAGGCTTACGGACGGCTGCTGGCACAGCTCCACGGGAGTCTAACCCCGGCCCATGCTGATGGGTGCGGCGCACAATGCTTTGTGGGCGTTCAATGCGCGAGTATCTTTGACCCTGCCCGTGTGTCATCGCCCGCAAGCTGCCACGCTTGCTTTGCGGTCTGGTGCTGTTCGCTCGCCCGTTACAGTGGTCCCGTCCTGCGGACTTGAAACGAGGTCATGGCGCACCGGCCGTATGGCTCGGCACAAACAGGAATGTATCCGTTTGCCTTATACTGCGGCGTTGGCCTCCCAACGGGCTTTCTTTGTCAAGGAGCTGCCTCCGTTCACGAAAGAGAGAAACAGGGAAAGGGTAAGCTGTTTCCGCTTTCAGACCGGGCTTGTCAGCTCATGCTGACAATGGAATGAATGAGCTTGATCTCCAATCGGCGCTTCATGTACTCGTCCACCTGCACATGGGGCGTACCGTCCAGATCATAGAGCGTCCGGGTACAGAGCCTATTGATATAGCCCTCATAGTACCGGAGTACCTGATCCACAGCCTGAGAGTCCCCGTCACGGGCGGCGTCGATCACCGAAAGAGGAAGAAGCTCCTTGCCCTTGTAAGTGGGTTTCTTCATACCTTCAACCTCCCTTCGGCATGAGTGCGGCCAACTTGATCCGCAACTCGGTCAATGATTTTGCCCTTCGCCGCTGAACGGCGCTGCGAGACATTCCAACAAGGTGACCAACCTCCTGATCCGGCAAGTCCAGAACAAAATGCAGGATCAAAATACTCTGCTCCTGAACAGACAAGCATCAGCCACAAGCTCGTTTTCGATATGTAGGTCATACCCGTGGGACGAGAATGTAAATCTGTCACTGGGGTAATGATCTACAACGCAGAGCTTGTCCATCTCCATTTGCGGAAGGTCGCTGAATGACAGTTCCCTGTCACGGCGCCTCTGCATTTCCCGGAGGTAGTCGATTGCCTCATGGTACAGTACCAGCTTGCAGTAAGCATCGAACTGGCACCGCTCGCCATAGTCATTGCGGGGGATCATATCCATCTTTTCACCCCCTTTCCTGGGGGAATGAGGTGGGTTTCTCCCTTTCCGCTAACAAGGCGAACGCAAAGCCGCTCGCTACCCGCTAAAAACCTCCTTTTTGAAAATTTCTCAAAAAATTTTTTCGAGGCGGGCTTGTCCTCGGAAAACAGCAAAAAGCGCCCAGCAAGTCGCAACGGACCTGCTGGGCGCAGAAATGTTTTATAAAGAAGATTGCTTACATGGTATATTTCATACTCAAAGCCGGACGACTCCGATGGAGGGGCTACGCTTTTTTTAACTG
>OIBA01000263.1_pt1 | contig 24985 bp, 16 predicted proteins | sample 1580931 | NCBI WGS metagenome assembly OIBA01 (sample SAMEA3882548, study PRJEB24775) | human gut metagenome | biome: human-associated habitat; feature: intestine environment; material: feces | place: Netherlands | collected 2009/2010
CTAAAGTCACAAATATAGGTTCTTTTATTTACTGCGAGCGTCTCTTTGCCTGCGGCAAACCAGAAGTTACAGATTTGAGTATCCCATCAGGGCTTTATCAACTTCTCTTGCGCAATCGCGACCTTCCCTGATTGCCCATACAACAAGTGACTGTCCTCGATGCATATCACCTGCAGTAAAGACTTTATCTACATTTGTCTTGAAATGTCCTTCTACTGTCTTTACATTCGTGCGTTCTGTAAGATCTAAGCCAAAAGCTTTTGTAACATATGACTGGCTTCCTAAGAATCCTGCTGCGATTAATACCAAATCAACAGGTACTTCATACTCGCTGCCAGCGACTTCTGCCATGATATTTCTTCCGGCTTTTTTGTCGAATTTACTTTCAAGTTTTACGAGTTTTGCCTTGCAGACTTCGCCTTTTTCATTGGCAATGAATTCTTTTACGGTTGTCTGATATACTCGTGGGTCTTTGCCAAATACAGCGATAGCTTCTTCCTGACCGTAGTCTGTCTTGCAGACTCTAGGCCATTCTGGCCATGGGTTATTTGGCTGACGTTCATCTGGAAGTTTTGGCATCATTTCTAACTGAATGAGGCTCTTACATCCTAAACGGATGGATGTTCCAACACAGTCATTTCCTGTGTCACCGCCACCGATAACCATGACATTTTTATCTTTGGCATCAATGTATTTTTTATCTGCGAAGTTAGAATCTAAAAGGCTCTTTGTTGCTGCCTTTAAGTAATCTACTGCAAAATAAATTCCTTTGCTCTTTCTGCCTGGTGCTTTGATGTCTCTTGGATTAGAGGCTCCACAGCAAAGCACAACAGCATCATACTGTTTCTTTAAGTCCTGTGCTTTTACGTCTACACCAACGTTTACGCCTGTCTTGAATACAACGCCTTCTTTTTCCATGAGCTTTACTTTTCTCTCAATATATGTTTTTTCAAGCTTCATGTTAGGAATTCCGTACATGAGCAGTCCACCAACACGGTCGGAACGCTCGTAAACAGTTACAGAATGGCCACGGCGGTTTAAGTATTCTGCCACGCAGAGTCCGGATGGACCGGAACCTACGATAGCAACTGTCTTTCCTGTGCGGACTTCTGGTGGCTCCGGTTTGATCAGGCCACTTTCATAAGCTCGCTCTATAATACTTAACTCTTTTTCTTTGATGTTAACCGGATCCCCGCCTAAGTTACAGGTACATCCGACTTCACAAGGATGTGGACATACACGACCTGTAAATTCTGGAAATGGATTTGTCTTTCTAAGACGGTTATAAGCTTCATCCCAGTTACCTGTGTAAGTTGCATCATTCCATTCAGGAATCAGATTATTAAGCGGGCATCCGGTAACCATTCCTTTAATCAAAATACCGGACTGGCAAAATGGAACTCCACAGTTCATACATCTTGCTCCCTGTCTCTCCTGTTCTTTTTTGGACAGGGGAGTGTGAAATTCGTTAAAATGTTTGATTCTCTTTAACGGCGCTTCTCCCACGCTTTCTTTTCGTTCATATTCTAAAAATCCAGTTGGTTTTCCCATAGCGCTCTCCTCCTATCCTCTTTTAATTTCGTAAAATGCTTCAATCTGTGCCTGCTCTGCGCTAAGACCTTTTCCTTCCATTTCGGAAATCTTCTTGAGCATTTTCTTGTAATCGTGTGGAATGATTTTCTTAAACTTCGGTAAATATTTGCTAAAATCATTTAAGATTTCTTTACCTTTTTCAGAGTTTGTATATGCCACATGGGCGGTAATCATATCCTTAATTTCCATAACATCATATTTAGAAACAACTGGTTCGGAAGAAACCATTTCCTTGTTGAGGCTTAAGTATAAGTCGTTATCCTCATCAAGAACGTAGGCAACACCGCCGCTCATTCCGGCTGCGAAGTTCTTTCCAGTCTTACCGATAATTAAGACTTTACCACCAGTCATGTACTCGCATCCGTGATCGCCGACACCTTCTACAACAGCTGTTGCACCGGAGTTACGAACACAGAAACGTTCACCAGCCACACCATTAATATAAGCCTGACCGCTTGTTGCACCGTAAAGTGCTACGTTACCAACGATAATATTTTCCTCGGCTTTGAAGCGGATTCCTTTTGGAGGGTAAACGATTAATTTACCACCGGATAATCCTTTTCCGAAGTAGTCATTACTGTCACCGACAAGCTCTAATGTAAGACCATTTGGAATAAATGCTCCAAAGCTCTGTCCGCCGGCGCCTGTACACTGTACAGTAAATGTATCATCTTCCAGTGTGTTGTAATATTTCTTTGTAATTTCAGAACCAAAGATTGTACCAAAGGAACGGTCTGTATTTCCAACATCGATAGAAATGCTTCTCTTCTGCTTTTTATCAAGCGCTGTCTTCAACTTAGTAAGAAGAACTTTTTCATCTAATGTCTTTTCTAATTCAAAGTTGTATTCATTCTTCTTGTTGTAGCAGATTGGATGCTTCTTATCTACATATGGATTATTTAAAATAGCAGATAAATCTAAGTGGTACTCTTTTGCTTCTGGAAGTTCTTTCAGAAGGTCTGTACGTCCTACCAGTTCATCTACAGTGCGGACACCAAGTTTTGCCATGTATTCACGCATTTCCTGTGCAACGAACTTCATGTAGTTTACAACGTATTCCGGTTTACCTTTGAAACGTTTTCTAAGTTCCGGATTCTGTGTTGCGATACCTACTGGACAAGTATCTAAGTTACAAACTCTCATCATAACGCAGCCCATTGTGATCAGCGGACCAGTAGCAAATCCAAATTCTTCTGCTCCAAGTGCTGCTGCCATTGCTACGTCGCGGCCGCTCATAAGCTTACCGTCCGTCTCGATGATAACTTTATTACGAAGGTCATTTTTAATTAATGTCTGGTGTGTCTCAGCAAGTCCAAGCTCCCACGGAAGTCCGGCATTATGGATAGAAGAATTACGAGGTGCTGCACCTGTACCACCGTCATGTCCGGAAATAAGGATTACTTGTGCGCCAGCTTTTGCTACACCGGCTGCGACCGTTCCGACACCTGCTTCAGATACCAGTTTTACAGAAATGCGGGCATTTCTGTTTGCATTTTTCAAATCATAAATTAACTGTGCCAAATCTTCAATACTGTAAATATCGTGATGAGGTGGTGGTGAGATTAGTCCTACACCAGGTGTTGAATGTCTTGTCTTTGCAATCCAAGGATATACTTTTCCTGCTGGTAAATGTCCACCTTCACCAGGTTTTGCTCCCTGTGCCATCTTAATCTGAATTTCCTGTGCACTTACAAGGTAACGGCTTGTTACACCGAAACGACCGGAAGCTACCTGCTTGATTGCAGAGCATTTATTCAGTCCATCTGGACCAACTGTCAGACGCTCTAAATCTTCTCCACCTTCACCAGTGTTTGATTTACCGTGAATCATGTTCATCGCGATTGCCAGAGTCTCATGTGCTTCCTTGGAAATAGAACCATAACTCATAGCACCTGTCTTAAATCGTTTCACGATAGAATCTACAGATTCAACTTCTTCGATAGGAACTCCTTTGGATGGATAATTGAAATCCATTAATCCACGAAGACTTACTGGAGAAGTTTCTTTATTAATCATGGAAGTATACTGTTTAAACAGTTCATAATTATTTGTCCATGCTGCTGTCTGTAATGTATGGATGGTCAGTGGATTGTAAAGATGTTCTTCTTTACCACTTCTATATTTGTGATCACCTTCACTGTCAAGACTAAGATCATTTTTCAGTCCTAACATATCAAATGCTTTGGAGTGATGGTAATCTACATCTTCTGCGATATCTTCAATTGTGATACCTTCTACACGGCTTACTGTGTTTGTAAAGTACTCATCAATGACTTTCTTGCTGATACCAACTGCCTCAAAAATCTGAGAACCCTGATAGGACTGCAGTGTGGAAATACCCATCTTAGATGCGATCTTTACGATACCGTGAAGTACTGCGTTATTGTAATCATTTACTGCTGCATAGTAATCTTTCTTTAATAAACCATCCTGAATCAGCTTCTTAATACTGAACTGCGCCAGATATGGGTTGATAGCACATGCGCCGTAACCTAACAGTGTGGCGAAATGATGTACTTCTCTTGGTTCACCACTCTCTAAGATAATACTTACAGAAGTACTCTTCTTTGTCTCAATGAGATGATGATGTACAGCAGATACTGCTAACAAAGATGGAATTGCCACATGGTTCTCATCAACACCTCTATCTGTCAAAATAACAACATTTGCACCATTTTTATGCGCCTGATCAACAGCAACATATAAATGATTGATAGCCTTATCAAGCGGTGTTCCTTTGTAATAAGTAATCGGCACATCTTTTACATTGATATTCTTTACTTTTGCATAACGAATCTTTAATAAGTCTGTATTTGTTAAAATAGGGTTGTGAATCTTTAATACATGGCAGTTTTCTGCCTTTTCTTCCAACACATTCCCCTCTCCGCCAACATAGATGGAAGTAGATGTAACGATTTCCTCACGAATCGCATCAATAGGAGGGTTTGTTACCTGTGCAAAAAGCTGTTTAAAGTAATCAAATAATGGATGATGTCTCTTAGAAAGTACTGCTAATGGAGTATCAACCCCCATCGCTCCGATTGCTTCACTTCCGTTTAATGCCATCGGTAATACAGAATCTTTCACTTCTTCATAAGAGTAACCAAATGCTTTCATCAGGCGGTTGCTCTCTTCATAGCTGTATTCTTCTACTGCAACATTCGGAATCTTTAAGTCTTTTAAGAATACAAGGTTATCGGATAACCATTCACCGTAAGGCTGATTCTTTACATAAGAATCTTTTAAGATTTCATCGTCAATCAGCTCACCTTTTACAGTATCTACGAGAAGCATTTTACCTGGGTGAAGTCTCTCTTTCTTTACGATATGTGTTGTGTCAAAGTCTAACACACCAACCTCAGAAGAAAGAATTAACTGGTCATCATCTGTAATATAGTAACGGGAAGGTCTAAGACCATTACGGTCAAGTACGGCTCCCATGATATCTCCATCTGTAAAGAGGATAGATGCAGGACCATCCCAAGGCTCCATCATTGTTGCGTAGTACTGATAGAAGTCTCTCTTCTCTCTGCTCATGCCCTCGTTATTTTCCCAAGGTTCTGGAATCGTGATCATCATTGCCAGAGGAAGTGGCATTCCACTCATTAAGAGGAATTCTAATGTATTATCTAATCTTGCAGAGTCAGAACCGTTTGGATCTACAACTGGTGTCAGCTTAATCATCTCATCCTTCAGATAATCAGATTCCATGTTTTCCTCACGGGCTAACATCTTATCGGCATTACCACGAATAGTATTAATCTCACCATTATGAACGATGTAACGATAAGGATGTGCTTTCTCCCAGCTTGGAACTGTGTTTGTGGAGAAACGGGAATGAACTAATGCGATTGCAGATTCATAATCCTTATCCTGAAGGTCATTATAGAATAATCTTAACTGTCCAACTAAGAACATACCTTTATATACGATTGTTCTGCTGCTTAAAGAAACAACATAAGCAGAATCGTTAGACTGCTCAAATACTCGTCTTACAATATAAAGTCTTCTATCGAAGTCAAGTCCTCGTGGAACATCAAACGGTCTCTTTACGAATCCCTGCATAATGCATGGCATACAGTCCGCTGCTTTCTTTCCGAGGATGCCCGGCTGAACCGGAACCTCTCTCCAGCCTAAGAAATTTAAGCCTTCTTTTTCAACGATAATCTCAAACATCTTCTTAGCACGGTTTCTCTGTAACTCATCCTGTGGCATAAAGAACATACCAATACCGTAGTCACGTTCCTTGCCAATAGAAAAGCCGAGAGTACTACAGGTTTTTTCGAAGAACTTATGGGATATCTGCACTAAGATACCTACTCCGTCACCCGTTTTACCCTCGGCGTCCTTGCCGGCTCTATGTTCAAGATTTTCAACAATTTTCAAGGCATTCGACACTGTCTCATGGCTCTTAAGACCCTTGATGTTTACTACAGCACCAATACCACAGTTATCATGCTCCAGACTTGGATCATATAGACCCTGTCGCATATTGTCCTGATACATGGTCTCACCCTTTCTTGCATCACTATGAAATAGTAAATATTCATCAGTTGTAAATTATATTTTTGTAATTAGTAATTATCAGGAACTCTTAATCAAACCTTATGATTCTCATGTTCTCATGCTCTTGTAATCTTATGATTTCATAATCCTGAATGAGTATCTATAGTCTGAATAAAAATCTATAAATCTCTGAATAATTACATATTTAAAAAGTAACAAATTCATTTTCAGAAGTAGTTGTAATGACTTCCTGCATTTCTTTTTGTTGTTATCATATTACAACATTTTAAATAGGTTGTAAATATAAACATTAAGGTGAGTTGTCTAATAATTTGATTATTTATTTTTTAATATATTATTTTCTGATTATTACTCTTGTTTTAGGGGATATTGTAGTTAGTTTATTTGGTTTTTATTTCTTTTTAGATTATATTGTTCTTATAAAAGTACAGTTTTGTTTGTGATTTCACCTCTTTATTCATCGTTATTTTCAGATTTAAAGACAATTCATACAATTATAAATGTAATTTTCAAATACAAATCCTGCATTTTATTAACATTGTATACAAAATAACTTAAGAAAATTAAGTAAGTAATTGGTTGAATTCTACAATTTTATGCCATTGTCTAAACTAGCATACTATTTGTAGTGAAAAAGCAAAAAAAGAATCGGATTCTTTTTTCGTAAACTGTCTTTTCAAAAAGAAAATTTCCCTAATCTCTCATACTAATGTAAGAAAGGAGATTTTAATTACACACATGGCAAATCAGAGCAATACAAAAAGAAAAAATTATACATATTAATAATAATCAACAAAAAATGTTGAAATTCGATACAGAAAGGAGAGGCCATTTCGCAAAAAAATACGCATTTATTATTATAGAAAAAAGAAAGGAGAAATCACAATGATTATTAACAAATTTTATGAAAAACTCTACAAGGAACTTATCAACAAACTAGAATCTGATTATATTTTAATCCCTAACACGCCAGAAAATAGAAAAGCAATTAATAATACTCTAACGACAGTCCCTTGCACTGTAAAATCTTTAGAAAAAGATTCAAAGATTTTTAAAGCTTTATCTAACAAAAAAGCTAAAGCTAAGCAGCTTTCAATTGTACCCAAAATTTCTAAAACTTTATCTCTTATTATAATAGCCACTTTAATTTGTATGCCATTTAATACCATTAACACTCTCCCAACGCCTACCTACCACCCTACTGTACAAGTTAGTATTTTAGATATTTCTGATGGATCTTCTCACCAAAAAGGGAAAAATAAATTATCCGAAATACAAGAACAATACACAAACAAAAACCAAGAGCAACGTAATCCTAAAAACTACAAAAAGAAAGTTGCTACAAATACATATAATACATATAAGAAACAAAATAAATTCCATTTAACATTATCCACAAAAAAAGCAACTCAACTTTTATCAACTTTTAAAAAGTTTTTTCTTAAAACAAAAAATACATACGATAATTTATCTGATGATTATGATGTAATTAGTACTTTATTTGTATTGATTTCCACAGTAAAAGAATCTATACGCTCAAAAAAATTAAAATAGTCCTTCTATATAATTTTATTCAATACTATTTTCAATTATACATTAAAGCCGTTCTTCACAGAAGTACGGCTTTAAATTTTCTTATGAAAGCCAAGATAGAGTTTTAAATATCAAAACAATACTTTCCCTTGCCCCTTCCTTTCACATCTTTAATCAACTCAAATTCCCGCATTGTTTGAATCAGAAATCCCGCCTTACTGTCTTTATATCCCAGTTTTTGTTTTATTTCTTTTCGCCCAAAGACTTCTTCTCCTGAAAAGCTTTCGATAATCTCCTTTATATTTAATGCAGTGACGCTACCTATGCTTTTATTAACTTGTAGTTCTTTCAGCTTTTTATATAACATATATTTATTCTCTGCAGTCAATACAGACGTTTCAAAACAGTGGGTTTTATCCTGACTTGTTGTTTCAAACAGTGTTTTTTCATCATTCAAACAGTATTTTTTTTCATTTCCTTGTGAATCCAGCGCATTAAACAGTGATTTTTCTGTATTGAAACAGTGATTTTGCTCTCTATATTCCACTGTTTGTTCTTTTACTACAGATGCTAAGTTCTCACTATTTATATTATTCATATACTGGTATTTATTTTCAGCGTTCTGTATATTCTCCGCCCGTTTTCGCATCTCCAATTCTTCATTTTCCCGGAATATAGTTACTCGTATACCATCTCCCAGTTCCTCAAACACTGGCTCTCTCAATCCATATTCTCTGCATTCTTTTATCATTCTTGGGATTCCTGTTCCCCACGCTTCTATAAGTCCCATATAACGAAATGCTTCAGCAATCGCTGTATTTCTGCACTTTGATTTACCTGATTTAGCTGACTGTATATCCAGTCCCCCATAAAGCATTCCGGGAGATGTTACTTCTATCCTGTCATCATAGACACAAACCTGTATACAAGACTCATCCAAATAACTTCTATGAACAACTGCATTAGTAATCAATTCTCTTATTGTTCGAACCGGGAGTTCATACGCTTCTTTTCTATGTAACCCTTCTATCTTTGCACCAAGATTGATATGCTTTAATACAAATTGATAAGCATTTTCCAGCTGTACATATAATGGTCCATCAAATTCTCTTTTATCTATAAAAATATCTCTTTCTGTTCCTTTAAATAACGCACATTGAATTTTGGCATACCGTATTTTATTCTTCGTCATTAGTCTAAACGCATGGGTGGGTTGAAGGTCTTTTCCTATTCGGCACAATAACCCTAAGTCTTCTAGTTTCTCGATTGTCATTTTATTTATAATTTCAGTTTTTTCTGTATTTTGCTTGGGATCTAATGACGTTTCCTGTATTGCTCTTGTTACACATGTTGTCTGCACATCATATGCCACTTTTTCCATTGCATTACATAATATCTTCGCCTCTCGTTCCGAGTACTCCATGTCTATTTCCGGTAAAGTATCATAAGAAATCTTTTGACCTTCTAATTCTAGTTCCTTTAACTTTCTATCATCAGCAGGACGACTTGTACCATTTATTCTTATATAAGAACCTTGTTCCTTCCCAAATGACTTGAGATAATAAGGACGCATACGTCCTGGAAAAACTTCTACAACAACAACTGTTCTTCCTTCTAATGTCTGTATTGTAATTTCCGGATCAATTATTGGAGTGCAGCTGTCAAATATCATATTTGAAATATCATCTGCTAATCTAAATGGATTCTTCTCTCCAATCCCAATAACTTCATTCGTCTTATCCTCAATTCCAATAAAAATTTTACCCCCCGTAGAATTGGAAAAAGCAATAACATCTTTTAATAACTTCTCATGTCTTTTCGGTATCTCTCTTTTAAATTCTATATTTTTTCCTTCTCCAAAATCTTCTTTATATAGCATTCCTATCCCTCTTCAAAACCATTGTCAGTACATCTATCAGTCATTAATTTGTTATGATTTATTATAATACAATTCCCTTCTTTTTTTCAACACACAAGAAGAAGCCATGCACCAGCATAGCTAGCACACGGCTTCTCTTTTGTATTTTATAAAGTTTTATCTTTTGTAACTAATCTGACTGACCAGTTCAGGCTTTATTATTTATAAAGCTCAACGAGTCTCTGCAGGTGCTCGTAACGAGCCTTAGCAACCTTCTCAGATTCGTTGAAGAGTCTTTCAGCTCTTTCTGGGAATGGCTTAATCAGACGAGTGTAACGGGATTCGTTATTTAAGAATTCCTGATATGATCCATCGCCTTCTTTAGATGTTAATGTGAATGGATTCTTTCCTTCAGCTTTCTTAGCTGGGTCGAAGGAGAAGAGGTTCCAGTAACCAGCCTTAACGGCTTTCTTCATCTCATCCTGGCAGTGGTTCATACCACCCTTAGCGATACCGTGAAGTTCACATGGAGCGTATCCGATGATCAGGGATGGTCCGTTGTAAGCTTCTGCTTCTGCAAGACATTTAACTGCCTGGTTAGGGTTAGCACCAAGAGCAATCTGTGCAACGTATACGTATCCGTAGCTCATAGCGATCTCTGCAAGGCTCTTCTTGCTGATTTCTTTACCAGCTGCTGCGAACTGACAAACCTCACCGATGTTAGAAGCTTTAGAAGCCTGTCCACCTGTGTTGGAGTACATCTCAGTATCGAATACCATAACGTTTACGTTCTCACCGGAAGCTAATACATGGTCTAATCCACCGAAACCGATATCATATGCCCATCCGTCACCACCGAAGATCCATACGGACTTCTTAGCGAGATACTGTTTCTTCTCTAATACTTCTGCTGCATCTGGGCATCCAGCTGCTGCTGCTTTTTCTACCTCAGCGATTAATGCCTGAGCATCAGGTGTATTTTCTTTTGTATTGTCTTTTGTTTCCATGAACTTAGCAAATGCTGCTTTAAATTCATCGGATGCTTTATCGGATGCTGCCATCTTCTCTAATTTAGCGATAGCCTGATCACGTAAAGTCTTCTGTCCAAGATACATACCAAAGCCGTGCTCTGCGTTATCCTCGAATAAGGAGTTTGCCCAAGCTGGTCCCTGTTTGGAATCTTTGTTTACTGTATATGGAGCTGTTGCTGCAGGACCACCCCAGATGGATGAACATCCTGTTGCGTTGGAGATGTACATATGCTCTCCGAATAACTGAGTAATCAGACGAGCGTAAGATGTCTCTGCACATCCTGCACAAGATCCGGAGAACTCAAGTAATGGCTGGTTGAACTGAGATCCCTTAACTGTAGTATCTGCAGGAGCACCTGGTTTTCTTCCAACAGTTGCAACTAAGTAATCGAATACTGGCTGTTCTGCTGCCTGGCTTTCCTGTGGAACCATCTTTAATGCGCCCTTAGCTGCAGCAGGACAAACTGTGATACACTCACCACATCCCATACAGTCTAATGGAGATACGCTCATTGTAAATTTATATTCGCTTGCCTTTGGCTTTGTATCTGCAACTTTCATGTTGTCAGGAGCTGCCTTAATTTCGTCTTCGCTTACTAAGAAAGGACGAATTGTAGCATGGGAACATACAAACGCACACTGGTTACACTGGATACAAGCTTCTGGATTCCATTCTGGAACAGATACAGCAGTACCACGTTTTTCGTATGCGGAAGCACCAAGTTCGAACTGTCCGTCAGCGTTGTCTACGAATGTAGATACTGGCAGGCTGTCACCATCCATGATTCCGATAGGTTCCATCATTTCCTTAACCATCTTAACTGTCTCTGGACGTCCTGTAAGTTCTTTAGCAGGAGCATCAGCAGCTGGGTTAGACCAGGAAGCTGGAATCTCTACTTTATGAACAGCATCTACACCAGCGTCGATAGCTTTGTAGTTCATCTCTACAACAGCGTCACCCTTCTTGCTGTAGGACTTCTTAGCTGCTGCTTTCATGAATTCTACTGCTTCGTCGATAGGCATGATGTTCGCTAATTTGAAGAATGCGGACTGTAAGATTGTGTTAGTACGTTTACCCATACCAATCTCGATAGCCTTATCAATCGCGTTGATTGTGTATAACTGAATGTTGTTGTCAGCAATATACTTCTTAGCTGCTGCAGGCATATGATGATCTAATTCTTCATCAGACCACTGGCAGTTGATCATGAAGATTCCGCCTGGTTTAACATCCTGAACCATCTTGTAACCTTTAACTACATAAGATGGGTTGTGACATGCTACGAAGTCAGCCTGATTAATGTAGTATGGGCTTCTGATTGGATTGTCACCAAAACGAAGGTGAGAAATTGTAATACCACCTGTCTTCTTGGAGTCATACTGGAAGTATGCCTGAATGTATTTATCTGTGTGGTCACCGATGATCTTTGTAGAGTTCTTGTTAGCACCTACAGTACCGTCTCCACCAAGACCCCAGAACTTACACTCTACTGTACCAGGAGCAGATGTAATAGGAGCTGGTTTAACTTCTGGTAAAGATAAGTTTGTAACATCATCCACGATACCAATTGTGAAACGGCTCTTTGGAGCGTCTTTTTCAAGTTCTTTATAAATAGCAAATACAGATGAAGGAGGAGTATCTTTAGAACCTAATCCGTAACGTCCAGCTGTAAGAACGATATCGTTAAGACCTGCTTCTCTAAGAGTTGTAGCAACATCAAGATATAAAGGATCTCCTAATGCTCCAGGCTCTTTTGTACGGTCAAGAACAGCGATCTTCTTAGCTGTCTTAGGAATAACGTCTAATAATGCAGAAGATACCCAAGGACGATATAAACGAACTTTGATTAAACCAACCTTTTCACCTTTTGCTGTTAAGTAATCAATTACTTCTTCTGCTACGTCACAGATAGATCCCATAGCGATGATTACGCGGTCTGCATCTTCTGCACCATAGTAGTTGAATAAATCGTAGTTAGTTCCCAGTTTTTCGTTGATTTTGCCCATGTATTTCTTAACAACAGCTGGTAAAGCTTCGTAAACAGAGTTACAAGCTTCTCTGTGCTGGAAGAAAACGTCACCGTTTTCGTGAGAACCACGCATAGCTGGGTGTTCTGGGTTAAGAGCATGCTCACGGAAAGCTTTAACTGCATCCATGTTGCACATTTCTTTTAAGTCTGCATAATCCCATTTTTCGATCTTCTGAATCTCATGAGATGTACGGAAACCATCGAAGAAGTTGATGAATGGAACTTTACCTTCGATTGCAGCAAGATGTGCTACAGGGCTTAAGTCCATAACTTCCTGTGGGTTAGTTTCTGCCAGCATAGCAAATCCTGTCTGACGACATGCATATACGTCACTGTGGTCACCGAAAATGTTCAGAGACTGTGTAGCAACTGTACGTGCAGATACATCAAATACACATGGAAGCTGCTCAGCTGCGATCTTATACATGTTAGGGATCATAAGAAGAAGACCCTGGGATGCTGTAAATGTTGTTGTGATAGCACCAGCTGCAAGAGAACCGTGAACAGTACCTGCTGCACCTGCCTCAGACTGCATCTCACTAACAACTACCTGGTTACCAAAAATATTTTCCTGTCCTGCTGCTGCCCACTGGTCAACGGAATCAGCCATTGGACTAGATGGTGTAATAGGATAGATAGCTGCAACATCTGTATACGCATATGCTACGTGAGCTGCTGCGGTATTTCCATCCATAGACTGTTTTGCTCTAGGCATTGATTATTCCTCCTTGTCAAAAGTTGTGGTTTATTTTAAATTCGACATAATATTATCATTTTTTTGAGGTAATGTAAAGCTTATTCGGAACTGTTCCTTCTAAAATACAAAATCTTGCCCGAAACAGCCTTTTTATGCCAATTTTTCCCCTTGACAACGTATTTTTCCGAGAACAATTTTAGGTTAAAATTGCTATAAAGCCAACAGTTTTGTATACAATATACATATGGCTTATTTTAGATTTTTTCTCAATAATTTTTTGTTGTAATTTTAGGATTATTCAGGATTAAAATTCTAATATTTTTTCTTCATTTTTTAATTATTTTATGAGATTCCTCTTTGTTTTCACCATTTATCTCCATCTTTTAAAAATAACAATTTCGTAATTTTACATAATTTAATCGACTAGAACGTGTTTGAAAAATGCTTTCTGCAAGATGTGTGTCACAATTTGCGGGAGATTGTGCATGAATGAGGGCAGCATAACGGGCGGCTACGTCAACTGAATGAAGCCAACACAACTCTATAGGAAAACAGGCACGTTATTTGACAAAATGTCAATGAGACAATTCACGAAAAACGACTTTTTACTCAGAAGTGATGAAAAGAAAATTAAGTGGTAATCCACGGTAATTCCATATTATCTCCCTCACACTTTCATAAAAATATATCTAAAAAACACAACGGCAATCCCTATACACAAAAAAGGTCCCAGCGCAAAGCAATCCTTTCGCTTCGCACGCTTTGTAATCAGTAGAAAAAATCCATATAATCCTCCTAAAAGTAATCCCGCACAAGCAGCAAATATATTCCACTTTATCCCTAGTAACACTCCACTTGCCGCCATTAGCTTAACATCTCCTCCACCCAGTCCGCCTGAACATAAAATTGCAAGTATGAACATCGGAATACTAACCGAAAACACTCCCAAAAAGCGACTTAAGAATGTAACTTCCTGGAAAACAAAACCACTCCAGATTCCTGAAATAAACAAAAGTACATTTAACTGATTCGGAATTATCTTGATTTTAAAATCAATTATAGAAATAACCAGTAAAATACTAACTATAACAATCATTGTAATTACCCTCATATACTCCCCCTGGCTCCTGCTAATTGCAGAATTTTTATTAAGTTTACTATTTTACAGACCCTGTAACCCAAATACTATAATTATGAAAATCCCTGCAATGGAGTTATTAACATGTGTTTAATCTATAAACCATTCCAACTGACAGATTTAACTTGACTCAAAAATAATTTTTTAAATAACTTTCATTATTTTCTCTTGAACTTTTAAAAGTATTAAATTTCTATTTGAGTTATTTTATACCATTTATGTGTTTGTTTTTCCATTTTATACCATTTTTCTTCTAGAGTCAACTATTTATTTACAAAATTAAAAAGAAATTATATACTACCTTCAGGAGGATACAAATTAATATGGTCAAATTAATCGAAACAGTATACAATTTTTTATGGGGAGATTTACTCACCGCACCCTTACCCGGCGGCGGAACACTCCCCCTTTCACTTTTAGTCATTTTACTAATTCCTACCGGAGTGTATTTCACAATCCGTACAAAGTTTCTGCCAATACGTCTCTTTAAAGATATGGTTGGCGCACTTTTCGAAAAAAAAGACGAAGAACAAAGCGCACTTTCCGTCATCCAGACTTTGATTGTTTCCACAGCAACTCGTGTTGGAATGGGCAATCTGGTCGGTGTAGTTGCCGCAATTTCCGCTGGCGGAGCTGGTGCTGTTTTCTGGATGTGGGTTACTGCCCTTATCGGTTCTTCCACCGCTTTTATCGAAGCAACTTTATCACAGATTTATAAAGAAAAAGACCCTCTATATGGAGGATATCGAGGAGGACCTGCTTACTACATTCATCGATATTTTGAAGAAAAATCCGGCAAGAAAAAACGTTATGTACTTCTTTCCGTACTCTTTGCCATTTCCGGCCTTATATGCTGGTGCGGCATCAGTCAGGTAGTAAGTAATTCCGTAGCATCTGCTTTTAAAAATGCTTTTCACATTCCACCGATTTACACTACAGTTATTCTTGTAATACTTGCCGCAATTATCGTACTTCGAAAAAATGCAACCGTAAAAGTTTTGGATATTATCGTTCCCATCATGGCTGGATTTTATTTACTGATTACATTGTTTATTATCATCACAAATATCACACAGCTCCCTGGTGTATTTGAACGAATCTTTTCTGAAGCTTTTGGTTTCCGTCAGGTAGCCGCCGGGGGATTCGGTGCCGTCCTTATGAATGGAATCAAACGAGGCCTTTTTTCAAACGAAGCCGGTTCTGGTTCTGCCCCTTGCGCAGCCGCAGCCGCTGTTGCAGATAATCCTGTTAAAGTCGGATTAACACAGGCGTTAGGCGTTTTTATTGACACGCTTATGATCTGCAGTTGTACTGCTATGATCATGCTCCTTACTCCAACAAAGCTCACTGAAGGACTCGTTGGAATGGATTTATTACAAAAAGCAATGGAATATCATCTCGGCTCATTCGGAGTAATATTCATTGCCATAACGTTATGGTTATTCAGTTTTTCTACATTTATCGGAATCTTGTTTTATGCACGCTCCAACGTAGCTTACCTCTTTGGAGATAACTGGTTCTCTCAAACAGCTTACAAAGTTCTTGCTTTAGCAATGCTTTTTGTTGGAGGACTTGCTGCGTATACAATTGTATGGGATTTGGGAGATGTCGGAATTGGATTGATGACGATCTTTAACATCATTATGTTATATCCGTTGTCGAAAAAGGCTCTGAATGCTCTGAAAGAATATGAGAAGAAGAAATTCTAAGTTGTAGGATTGAGATAAACAGACGAGTCCCCCCAATATGAATCCTGATTTTACTTCAGCGACCACAGTCAGCCCGAAAAGAGAGCCTATCCCCTATATTTGTGGCCTCGGAGCAAGGTTTGGATGCGAGCGCTTAAGCGAACATTCAAACCGCCGCGACTAAAGTCACAGATGTAAACTATTGCCTTCCAAACTTTCGTCTGTTTGATATACTGAATCAAATCAGCTCGCCTTGACTTCTGTGTGTGGAGAAATTATAATCTTAAATTAAGATTATAATTAGAATTTAAAGCAACATTTGGAGAAGAAGCTTGGAGGAAGAGAGAAGATGGATGCAGCGAAGATGAATCAGGCAATTCGAATTGCCAAGCTATATTATGAGTTACATTATAACCAGTTAGAAATTGCGGCACGAGAGGGAATTAGCAAGTCTTCTGTAAGCCGTATTTTAAAGAATGCGATGGACATGGGGATTATAGAAGTTCGGATTAAAGATTCTGTTTTGGCAAATGGGAATCTGGAGAATGAACTGATTGCCAGATTTCCGATTAAAAGGGCGATTATTGTGCCAGATTTGGTAGGTAATTCGCAGATATTAATGCAGGATGTCTGTGCGGCATTAGCAGAAGACCTCCCACGTTATATAAAAAATGATAGTGTCATTGGAGTAACATGGGGACATGCACTTGCAGTATTAGCCCAGCAACTTCCAAAGATTAAGAGAAGCGGGGTATCTGTGATTCAGTTAACTGGAGGATTTTCCAGAGCGATTTTCGAATCGGGTGCTTTGGATGTGTTGAAAAGGTTTGTAGACAGTGTTGGAGGAACAGGTTATCAGATTCCAGCGCCGGCAATGGTGGCGGAATCTTCGATTGTTGAAGCTTTGAAAAAAGATCCACAGATTCATGAAATCCTTGAAATGGCGGAAGTGTGCCAGACAGCAATTTATTCCGTAGGTAACTTAGAACGTCCGTCCATTGTATATGAAATGGGACTTATTGATGAAAATGATTATAAAGACTTCAGCAGAAGAGGAGCAGTAGGAGACTGCTGTTCCCACTTTATAAAACAAAACGGGGAACTATTTGATAAAAAAATAGATGCCCGTGTTGTAGGGGCTTCCCTTGAAACGATTAAAAAGATTCCAAATAAGTTAGTTGTTGCCGTGGGAAAAGAAAAAGAGAAGATTATAACAGCGGCACTTCAAGGAGGACTGGTAGACAGTCTCTATATTGATGAGCCAACAGCAGAATTAATAGTAAGACATAATTAATTTACTATTTAATTCATTAGACAAACTACAGACAAAGACACCCGAGAAGAGAACCCATCTAGCTGGTTTGGAGTTTGAGCTGCCGATTGTGAATGAGAAGAATGAACCTGTCAATTTTGAAGTGATTTATCAGGTAACAGATCGATTTATTGATACATTTTCTTTTTTGAATGTGAGCAGAGATGATAATGAACATATTTATCTGGCAGTTGATGACAAGACAGGAGATGGTCTGTCTTATGATTGCAGTTATAATACGTTAGAATTTTCTTTTGGGAAAGAAGAAGATATGAATGTGCTGTACAAAAGATTTTGTCAGTATTATACTTATATACAGAAGGAACTGCGTAAGTAGGGGCATATGCTGACTGGCATGGGTATTAATCCCCGTTATGTAGTGAATCAGAATGTACCGGTAGTAAGTGAGCGGTATCGTATGTTATTTCATCACCTGTCTTCTTATAAAAAGTATGGCAACAGTATTCCATTTCATTCTTATCCGAATTTTGGACTGTTTTCGTGTGCAAGTCAGATTCAGCTTGATGTAGAAGAAGAGCAGGTAGTTCCAATGCTAAATACATTTACAAAGTTAGAACCGTTTAAGGCATTGATTTTAGCGAACTCCTTATGGGGAGAGAATGCGGAGATTTTATGTAGCAGGGATAACTTTTGGAGAAACAGTCTTCATGGCTTGAATCGCCATAATGTTGATATGTATAATGTTGTATTTGATACAACAGATGAAATTGTTCGATACATAAAGAGTATGAGCTTATACTGTGTAGAAAGAGAAGGGAAATATATTAATTTTTCACCAGTGGTTCTTAGTAAATATTTTTCCTCTGACCGGATAAAAGGGGAATACTTCGATGGAAATAGATATCGGGAAATCACATTCCATCCGGAGATTTCCGATTTGCAACATTTACGGTCATTTAAATTTGAAGATCTGACTTTCCGTGGGACAGTAGAGTTTCGAAGTGTATGTGAGCAGCCGGTAGGTGAAATTATGGCATCGGGAGCATTGTATGCTGGCCTTATGGAAAATATCGGAGAGCTTTCGGAATTTTTAGAGAAAGATACTTCCATCTATCATAATGGATATAATGCATCTGAGTTGAGAAGAACATTTCCTCAGGCCTTTATATGGAAGGGCGGAGAAACTTTTAAGTCCAGGCAGACAGATGGCAGAAGGAATGGAGAACGGAAAAACACTGGAGGATTACATCGAAGAGTATGGAGGAATGTAATGCTGCATATTGAAAATGAGTATATAAGAGAACATTTATTAGATGGTGCATTTGGAATTGAGATGGAAAGTCTGCGTGTTGTAGGAGATGGTATGCTTTCACAGACTGCACATCCTTTTCCGGGAGATGCACATATCGTCAGAGACTTCAGTGAAAACCAGACCGAAATTAATACAGGAGTAAATGAAAGCATCGAGGCGGCAATTGAAGAATTAAAAGGACATACCAGAAGAATTCAGGAAAAGTTAAAGGCACTTCCAGAGCCAGAATTGCTGTGGCCATTTTCTAATCCTCCATATATTGGCGGGGAGAAAGATGTGCCAATTGCACAGTTTGATGGGAAAGATGCACATAAAACAGCCTACCGTGAATATCTTTCCGATAAATACGGACGTTATAAGATGACATTTTCGGGAAGTCATGTAAATTTTTCTTTTTCAGAAGATTTGTTAAGAGCAGATTTTGCTCTGCAGTCCGAGCCGGATTTTATGAAATATAAGAATAAATTGTATTTGGAGCTGGCACAGAAAATAGCTGTATATGGCTGGATTTTAGTGGCGGTTACGGCGGCCAGTCCGATTGTAGACAGTTCTTTTATGGAAAAAGGTGTCTATGGGAAAAGTGTTTTTACAGGATTAAGTTCTGTAAGATGCAGTGAACTTGGTTACTGGAATGAATTTCCACCGACATTTGATTACAGCGATATTGATTCTTACGTGAATTCTATTGAAAAGTATGTTAAAAATGGCTTACTAAAAGCACCGTCAGAACTCTATTATCCTATTCGTTTAAAACCTGCAGGAGAAAATAATCTTATATCTTTGAGGAAGAATGGAATCGATCATATCGAACTTCGTATGTTTGATTTAAATCCTCTCACAGGAGCTGGAATTGATGCGAGAGATGTGAAGTTTGCACAGCTTTTAATGGTGTGGCTCGCAACGATGCCATCCTGGTATGTTTCCAAAAAGGATCAGGTAAATGCTGTGCAGAATTTTAAAAATGCGGCCCATTACGATTTAAAGACAGTAAAAATTGCCCGTACGGAAAAAAGAGCGCGGTCTATCGTACATGAGGCATTAAAAGTTATCGGATGGATGAAAGAGTTTTATCAAGGCCTGAAAATGGACGATGTTCAACAAATCTTAGATTTTGAATATGAGAAATTTGTTGATCCAGAGAAGAGATATGCATGGCAGGTTCGAAAACAATATCAGGAAAACTATGTAGAAAAAGGACTTGTATTAGCGAGACAAAAACAAAATATGACTGTTTAGAGATATTTAGATATGACTGGAATCTCAGAGATTTTATAATCAGATACTTGCGAAAGAAAATCAAAATAGCTCAAAATGGTCATAATACAATATATGAGGAGAGAAGAAAATCAATGTGTGAATTGTTTGGAGTAGATTCTGCAAAAAAGATACCGTTAAATGAGTTATTAAGAGAATTTTTTTCGGATGGAACAGAACATCCCCACGGTTGGGGTATGGCATTTTTTTACGGCAATGCTGTTTCTTTAGAAAAGCAGCCACAGTCTGCTGTGACAAGCAATTATTTAAAGCAGAGACTTCGTGCTAAAATAGAGACAGACAAGATGATTGCACATATCCGTCTTGCGACCAGGGGAACAATGGACTATGAAAATACACATCCGTTTGTTATGCGTGATAATTATGACCGCACCTGGACGTTAGCGCATAATGGAACAATATTTGAAAGTGAAGTACTTGAGCCATTTGTAGCAACAGAAGACGGAGATACGGACAGCGAACGCATTTTGTGCTATATTATTGATCAGGTAAATGCAGCGCAGGATGAAAAGGGAGCGGCACTGACAAAAGAAGAACGTTTTGCGCTTCTTAATCGTATTATCCTGGAAATCGCGCCAGAGAATAAGCTGAATCTGCTTATTTTTGACGGAGAGATTATGTACATTCATACTAATTATAAAGACAGCCTGTACCGTTGCCGTAAAGACAAAGCAATCGTTATGGCAACTCGTCCTCTCGACCGTGATAAATGGAAGAACGTCCCAATGAATCAGTTACTTGCCTATGAAGATGGGAAGCTTATTTATACGGGTACAAAACATGAGTATGAATTTGTAGACAGCGAAGAGAAGATGCATATGCTGTTTCTTGATTTTGCAAATCTTTAAAAATAACACAGAAAAGGAAGAAATATATGTTAAATCAATTTTCAAGAACCCAGCTTTTACTGGGGGAAGAAGCAATGGATAAATTAAAAAATTCCCGTGTGGCAGTTTTTGGAGTCGGCGGAGTTGGTGGTTATGTCTGCGAGGCATTAGCGCGAAGCGGAGTCGGTACATTTGACCTTATTGATGATGACAAAGTGTGTCTTACAAACTTAAATCGTCAGATTATTGCCACAAGAAAAACAGTTGGCAAATACAAAGTAGAAGTAATGAAGGAGCGTATTTTAGACATTAATCCTGATGCACAGGTCAATGTCCACCAATGCTTTTTCCTTCCAGAAAATGCAGATGATTTTCCATTTGATGAATATGATTATGTTGTCGATGCAGTCGATACTGTTACCGCAAAAATCGAGATTATTATGCAGGCGCAAAAGTACGGAACTCAGGTAATCAGTAGCATGGGAGCTGGCAACAAACTTGATCCGGCAGCCTTCCAAGTAGCCGACATTTACAAAACCAAAATGTGTCCACTTGCAAAAGTAATGCGTCGCGAACTGAAAAAGCGAGGTGTAAAAAAACTGAAAGTTGTTTACTCCGAAGAAAAGCCAACACGTCCAATCGAAGATATGTCCATAAGCTGCAGAACAAATTGTATCTGCCCTCCGGGAGCGGAGCATAAATGTACGGAACGACGCGATATTCCGGGAAGCGTAGCTTTTGTACCATCTGTGGCAGGGCTTATTATCGCAGGGGAAGTTGTGAAGGATATTGCTGGGAAATAGGATTTTGCCAGAGAATTTTTTATATGCTCAAAGAACGGGTGAAGCATTTAATCACTTTCTAAGTACTAGAGCGTGTTTGAAAAATCATTGGGGCATTTATTTAGGAAATCAGGCTGGAATTGTGGGGGTTTCTAAACGTTAAAAGCACAAAGAAATGAAGAATATAGTTTTCAAAGATTGCGTAACACCGTCAAAAGCTATATTGAGAAAAATAAAGGGGAATGTGAGGTATATCCATCACCATTTGCGGTTTTTTAAATAAAGATGAAAAAATATATGTGGAGCCAGATATCAGTGTCATTTGTGATAAAGATAAATTAAATGACAGGGGCTGTGTAGGTACCCCGGATTTTGTAATCGAAGTTGTTTCAAAGTCTAGCAGGAAGATGGATTATACAACAAAGAATGCATTATATTCGGATGCCGGTGTAAGAGAATATTGGATTGTTGATCCTGAAAAGGAGCGAACAACGATTTACTATTACGAGCAGGATGAAGCACCGATGATAAGCCTATTTACTCAGACGATTCAAAGTGGGATTTATGAAGGATTGGAGATTAATATATCGGAATTGTTGAAGTAGATAGCATTCTGTAATAACAAGTGGAATGTATAGATTAGGAAAATCCAAAATGTAGCGGTTAAAAGAAAGTTTCAAAATTAAACTAACCTTTACATTCCAATATGTTATTACTATAAATTTATATTATAGAAGAAAATAATTGAGATGACAATATATTTAGGATTCTAATTGATGTTAATATAGAAAGAAAAATATTATTCCAGTTAGATTAATATTGTAAAATGCTGAGATAGATGCTATAATGAAGCTACAATCTTGGTGAAAGGTAAAGTGTAGTCTATTAATAAGATTTTTGTCTATGTAGAGGTAATAAAAATTGTCGACCAGTAATGATGTGAAAATATAGGAAGGTCGACAATGGGATAAATATAGGCTGAGAGCGAAATTATAATAAAAATATGGATATAAGATGAGGAGAATAGAAAGAGGTCGACAGAAAAAGAAGAAAGACTATAGATGATATAATGGTAGTTGGAGGACGGGAATTAATAGATACATTATGGAATGTAAATGCCTTTTCCATGAATGAGGCCAGAAATTCACCAGTACGAATTAATAGATACATTATGGAATGTAAATAACTCTACATAGGCAGCATATTCTTCGTTGCTGCCTGAATTAATAGATACATTATGGAATGTAAATGAACAATGGCGTGATAAGCCGCAGTCAGAGAGTGCGAATTAATAGATACATTATGGAATGTAAATCCACACCATTTTGTTGTCGTCATTAACGCCTGCAAGAATTAATAGATACATTATGGAATGTAAATATACTTGGAGCAAATCCTGAGGCATCATGGGTAATAGAATTAATAGATACATTATGGAATGTAAATTGTTGTAGTTAACACCTGCGATAGCCTGTTTGTTAGAATTAATAGATACATTATGGAATGTAAATATACGGATGTAAGAGGACTCGGAGAGGCTTTCTCAGAATTAATAGATACATTATGGAATGTAAATGAAGTAGTCCGTATAAGGTGTGACTTGTCCACTTTAGAATTAATAGATACATTATGGAATGTAAATAATATTCCTTAATAAATCCCTGTAATCCAAACCAGAGAATTAATAGATACATTATGGAATGTAAATAAGATTGCCGAAGCTGTTGGTAAGGGTTATACAAGAATTAATAGATACATTATGGAATGTAAATGAATTACAGAGTTCAAGTAATTACAAGGAACTTATGGAATTAATAGATACATTATGGAATGTAAATAAATACAATAGAAAGTATGTGCAAGTAAAATTGGAGAATTAATAGATACATTATGGAATGTAAATAATTGCTTCTGATATTGCAGATGCAGTCTAAAAGAAAGGAATTAATAGATACATTATGGAATGTAAATGTTAGTACAGATGATGCGGAATTGTCAATCGACATGGAATTAATAGATACATTATGGAATGTAAATTGTCTACAACATCAATAAAATTTGTAACAACTTTAGAATTAATAGATACATTATGGAATGTAAATCCCATTGACCTCCAGTCAGATATTCGCTTATCTACGAATTAATAGATACATTATGGAATGTAAATAACTGTTTATTCTCGTTGTACTGTCGGAAGCAATATTGAATTAATAGATACATTATGGAATGTAAATGATAAACCAATTTGCTTATTATAAGCCCACATGCGAATTAATAGATACATTATGGAATGTAAATCTTATCTGCGCAATCCGGGGCGAAGCGATTGCTGTTCGAATTAATAGATACATTATGGAATGTAAATGCAGTAGAGTTTGCTTCTAGTCTGGTAACTCCATGAATTAATAGATACATTATGGAATGTAAATTTTGTTTTAAATAAGGGCAAACACACATGGAAAGAGGAATTAATAGATACATTATGGAATGTAAATTTCTGTCAGATACCGCTACCTCAACCCCGATGGCGAATTAATAGATACATTATGGAATGTAAATTTCTTTATCAAAAGGATACCAGATTTTATATTGCGAATTAATAGATACATTATGGAATGTAAATTGAAGAATTCAATCGGTTTTCCTGTCGCTGCAGATGAATTAATAGATACATTATGGAATGTAAATATTTTTCTCGATACCCACGCATTTTCCGCTATAATAGAATTAATAGATACATTATGGAATGTAAATTTGGTTGAGACGATGATATTCCTATTATGTCAACGAATTAATAGATACATTATGGAATGTAAATAATGTGGATAAGGTTTGCTTTCATAGAGAAGGTAGCCGGAATTAATAGATACATTATGGAATGTAAATGGGATTAACTTCATATGTCCCACGGTCTTCAGTCTTGAATTAATAGATACATTATGGAATGTAAATGATGATGTATTTGTTTTTTTTGTAAGCTGATTTAATGAATTAATAGATACATTATGGAATGTAAATAAAGAATATCTGCAAAAAATACGCTATATTGCAGAGAATTAATAGATACATTATGGAATGTAAATACGGCAGTACAGATTTCAATTTCCGGCCATTCCTTGGAATTAATAGATACATTATGGAATGTAAATCCACTTACTACATCACTCACCGTTCCTTCTTTCTCAGAATTAATAGATACATTATGGAATGTAAAAGATAGAACATAATAGTAAAGAATAAATTATTAAAGATGTTTATAATCCTTTAGAAAACTAAGCGAGAATTCTCGGTAGTTTAATTACCGAGATAAAAGTGTTTGTTTTTGTATATAGCTGAATGCGTTTTTTGAAAACAAAAATATGTTCGAAAAAATATTGACTATATAGTAAAATAATGGTATATCTATATGTATAAAATAAAG
>OIBA01000289.1_pt1 | contig 23554 bp, 13 predicted proteins | sample 1580931 | NCBI WGS metagenome assembly OIBA01 (sample SAMEA3882548, study PRJEB24775) | human gut metagenome | biome: human-associated habitat; feature: intestine environment; material: feces | place: Netherlands | collected 2009/2010
CCGGCGGGCCGCCGTGAGCGCATTGGGCAGATCGTTCGCCTGATCAAAAAGTACCGCGTATGGGATAACCTCACGCCGGTGCGCCTGCGTCGTCTGCTCGAAGAGCTCGGTCCCATGTTCGTCAAGATGGGGCAGATTCTGGCCAACCGCTCTGAGATCTTGCCGCAGCGGTTTTGCGACGAGCTGCGCCGCCTGCGCTCCGACGTAGAGCCGGTGCCGTATGAGGTGGTGCTCCGCTGTTTGGAAGAGGAATACGGCCAGCGCCTGGGGCAGATGTTCGACGCGATCGACCCCAACCCACTCGGAAGCGCGTCGCTCGCGCAGGTACACCGTGCCCGCCTGGTGACCGGCGAGGACGTGGCCGTTAAAGTGCAGCGTCCCGGCGCGCAGCAGGTGATGGCTCAGGACATCGACATCATTCGCTCGGTGGTGCGCATCGTTTCCAAGTTCGTCAACACCGACCAGTTTGTGGACCTGCATGGCGTGGTCGAAGAGCTATGGACCTCGTTTCGCGAGGAGACCAACTTTTTAGCCGAGGCCAAAAACCTCAACGATTTCTACGACTTCCACAAAAGTGTGCATGGCGTGTCGTGCCCCAAGTCCTACCTGGACCTTTGCACCGAGCACGTGGTGGTCATGGACTACATCGACGGCATCTCGATTGCCGATCCCGAGCGCCTGGTGGCCGAGGGCTATGACCTGGAAAAGATCGGCTCGGCGATTGTCGAGGACTATTCGACGCAGGTGCTCGACGACGGCTTTTTCCATGCCGACCCGCATGCGGGAAACATCATCCTCAAGGACGGCATCGTCTACTTTATCGACCTGGGCATGGTCGGGCGCATGTCGAGTCACGACCGCGGTATCGTCAAGGACATGATTTTCGCCGTGGCCGAGGGCGACGTGCCCAAGCTCAAGGATTCGCTCATGCGCTTTGCCGTGACGCGCGGCGACTCGGCCGAGCTCGACCATTCGGCCTTTTTGTCCGATTTGGACTTTATCGTTGCCGACTTTGCGGGGCTCGATCTTAAGGACCTGGATATCGGCGAGTTTTTGACCTCGCTGCTAAACCTGGCGCGCAAAAATGACGTTGAGCTGCCGAGCGTGGTGACGATGTTCGCGCGCGGCATGGTGACACTCGAGGGCCTGCTGACCGAGTACATGCCCAACGTCAACATGATCCAGATCATCCAGACGCATATCAAAAACGAGAAGAGCACCTATGCGCGCGTCCGCGAAATGGGGCGCGATCTTGCCGCGAGCAGCTATCGCGCGGCAAAAGGCTCGCTCGAGGCGGCCGAGTATCTGGGCTTGGCGTCACGCATGCTCACGCGCGGCCAGCTTAAGGTGAACACGCAGATCATGAGCAGCGATAAGGCGCTGCGGCAGCTGGGTGGAATTATCGACCGCATGTCGATGGCAATTGTGATCGCCGGTCTGTTTATCGGTTCGTCGGTGGTGTACTACGCGCGCATCGAGCCGGTTGTGTTCGGTATCCCGGTCATTGGCTTTATGGGCTACGTGAGCGCGCTGGTGCTGGCGCTGATGCTGGGCCGCGAAATCTGGCGCAACAGCCACGGCGGCAAGCGTTAGCATTTTCCGGGATCGAAGAAACGGGTTATTTTGCTCAGCACTCCATCCCCACCCTTTTCTATTGCAAACCATAGCTTTTACCTTGGGCTTCGCCTGCGTGCGGGGCCCTTTTGCGTGATACCATAATGACAGTAATAATCGATGGCCTAGATGGTGGTGCGGAGACGCACGAATGCGCGGTTTTCCTGCGCGTTTGGGAGAATCGGGGTGCAAGTCCCCGGCTGTACCAGTAACCGTAATTCCTCTTGGCCCGGGATGGTCGCGTCGCAGATCGGACGGCGTGCTCGGGTCGGTAAGGTTAAGTCGGATCGCCTCCCATCTTGCACGCGGCCGCGGCGCATGCCGCCGGTACGCGTTGGGCTCTGGAGGGAAGGAGGACCCCGATGGGGGTACTCGAGCGCAATGTGCGCGATGACGTGGGGCAGCCGCTGGGCAATGCTCCAAGTTCAGACAATAGGAGACAAATGGATATGTTTGAGGACGAGTGCCAGCGCGCCTCGTGGCGTCGCCATGGAGCGATTGCCCGTGGCGTAGCCAAGCGCGGTCTGGTGGCGTTCCTGGCTTTTGCCATGGCTTTTGGCACCACGCCGGCGCAACTTTGGGCCGAGGGCGCCGAGGGCATTGCCGAGGCTGTGGTTCAGGCCGCAACGGGCGGCGAGGGCGCGGCGGCCGACGATGGCACTGTTGCCGCCGATACCGGTGCGAACGGTGCGCCAGCGAGCGCTGCTGCCGATGGCGCCGACGCAGATCAGGGCGCAACTGCGAGCGCCGCGAATGGTGCTGACACCGCCGCAGACAACGCGACTGAGTCCGAGAGCTCTGCTGCGATGCCTGCTGCTTCGGAGCAGAAGAACGCCGTTGCCGCCGCTTCTGCCACGACGCTTTCCAGCGAGGCCAAGGTCTTTATCCAGGACACCAAGGATAAGGACAACTCGTATTCCACGAAGTCGGGCGCGCTCAAGGCTGGCGAGACGCTTTGGGCCAATATGTACGATGAGGTGGAGACCGAGGACGCTTGGGGTGACCCCACCACTGAAACTCAGTCCGTTGCCAACCTCGGCACCTGGACCTACACTTGGCTTGCCGGCACGGTTAAAGCGAGCAGCAACGTCGCCGATTACACTGAGGTCGTAGGCAACGAGCAATCGCTCACCGTTACCGATGCCATGGAGGGCGAGTACTTCATCTGCAAGGTGACTGCGGATGGCAAGGATTACTACGGCCCCTCGGTTTCGTACGGCTCGGGCATTAACGCCAAGGACATTCCTGGCCCCGTGCTGGGCGCCGGCCAAATGGAGCTTTACAGCGTCAAGCTGAATAGCGACAGGCCGAGCATAGGCGATGCCCTTACGGCGACGCCGTACAAGGATTGGTCGAGCCCCGCGGGCTCCGACGCCAAGGTTACCTATACATGGTTAGCATCCACCTCGCAGTACTCGGGCTTTACCAAGATCGAGGGCGAGACGGGCGCTACGCTCGTGGTGGGCGACGACCTTGAGGGCAAGTACATCAGGGTCGAGGCCAACGCTGGCGTCAACACGGTGAACAAGACCACTTCCAGCAAGGTCAAACAGGCCGGTGCAGTGGACGTCGACGCGGTTTCGCTCATCAATCCCAAGACCAACAACTCCGTGTTCGCGGTTGGCGATACCGCCCAGGCTCGCGCCAAGGAGAAGGGCGCCTCGACGTTTATCGACGCGAGCAAGCTCAACTATCAGTGGCAGTGCTCTGACACCAGGAGTGGCACGTATACCGACATTGCGGGTGCCACGGGTGAGACCCTCGAGCTAACCGATGCTTTGGGCGGCAAGTACCTCAAGTGCAAGGTGTCTTCGAAGATCGGCTCTTCGAGCAAGACCAACTCGACGGGCGCTCTCGTTGCAGCCGCCGGTTCAATTCATGTTACGAGCGTGACTATGAGCCCGGCTTCGGGCAAAGTCGAGGTTGGTTCCACGATTACGGCGACCGCCAAGGCGGGTTCCACCGACGTTACCACCGATTCACATGTCACGTGGCAGTGGTATAAGGGCACCTCGAACACCGCAAGCTCGTGCAACACGCCTATCGAGGGTGAGACTGGCAACACCCTGACAGTGACTGCCGCCCTCAAGGGCTACTACGTCGTGGCCAAGGCCAACGGCGGTTACGGTGAGCAGAGGCCTAACGGCTATTATGCGGCGGGTCCTGTCTCCATCGCTGGCCAAGTTGAGCTTTACGACGTGCAGTTCGAGGGCTCTCCTGCCACCAACGGCGTGCACGTTGGCGATAAGCTCAAGACTAAGGTGCGCAAAAAGGACGGTTCGCGCTACAGCTATATCGACCGCACCGATAATGTGGCCTACCAGTGGCAGTATGCAAATAGCAGCTCGAGCTCCGACTCCGCTTACACCGATATCCCCGGTGCCACCGAGGCCACCTATACCGTTGACGCTGCCTATGCCGGCAAGTATCTGCGCGTGAAGGTGACGAGCGAAAATACCGTTTTCAGCACGCAGAAGAAGAGCTCATACGGCCAGACTGTTGCCCCGCTCGGCCCCGTGACGCTTAAGGGTCAGTACAAGCTGGCAGGCATTGAGCTTGCCGATAAGAACGTTACGCTGAGCGTGGGTTCAAAGATCACGCCGAGTGTGCAGGTGCCGGGCAGCTGGTCGGGCTCGACCAAGGACGTGCCCGACGATGCCGAGCTCACCATGGCGTGGTATGCCAAGGGCGAGGGCGATGCCGATTGGACCGAGCTTACCGACGGCATCGATACGACCGATGGCAGCCTGACTATTTCGGACGCGCTTGTTGGCAATCGCATCAAAGTTACGGCGAGCGCCCTCGACAACACCGTTGAGTGGGTTTCGTCCGATAGCGTTACCGCAGCGGGGGAGTATAACCTGCTGCGCGTGACCACTACGCCGCAGATCAATAGCGATTCGACCCATCTCGTCTCGGGCGATAGCGTTAAGGCGACGGCGCAGGCCAAGCGCGCCGACGGTTCGGCCACCAACGGTATCGACGTCACCGGTCAGGCGACTGTTGCCTGGTATGCGGCCGACGACGCGAAGGCTCCCGCGGCCGACTGGACGCTTCTGTCCGGTATGTCGGGCGCCGAGGCGACGGTCTCGGCATCTGCTGCTGGCAAGTATCTGAAAGCTGTCGCCAAGAGCGGCAGCTCGACGGTCGAGCTTGTCTCTGCCAATCCCGTGATCGCCGCAGGCTCTCTTGAGGCCGCAGTCCAAAAGCTCAACGATGCCAATAAACAGATTGCCGTTGATTACAGCGCTAAGGGCGGCAACGTCAATGACGCGCTGAAGGCGCAGCTTGCCGATCTGGGATTTACCGATATTGACGTCAAGGTCTCCGAGGGCGGCGTTGCCTTTAATGCAGAGGATGACAAGGCCACGGTCGGTATCTCCGACGCCCAGGATAAGACCAACGGCGATGTGACCTTCTTCTACATCGACCCCAACGACTACGCCGGTTACAACATCGACGGTCTGCGTAGCGCCGAGGTCGTGTTTGAGCTGTCGCGCGATGGCAAGACCGAGTATTACCAGCCCAGTAAGTCGGTGCAGGTTGCTTGGGACGAAGCCCGCGTTCAGCAGATGCTCGACGATGCTGCCGAGCAAATTGCCATAGGCTACGCTTCGGGCGATTCGGCCGAGTCCGTCATGTCGAATCTCACGCTTCCGTACCGCGCAGGCTCCAAGAGCAAGTTCGAGGTTGAATGGAAGAGCTCCGACGGCGATGTCATTTGGCCGTCCGGTTATGGCTGGGACGACTACACCGGCAAGGTGACGCGCTTTTCGAGCGATCGCACCGTAACGCTGACCGCGACCGTTTCGTTTGTGAGCGGTGGCCCGTCTGACGTTAAGGGCGCGCACGACTTCACCGTGACCGTCAAGGGTGATCCCGAGAAGGTCGCCGCCGACAAGAAGGCGCTGCAGGAGAAGGTCGATGCGGCCTTTACCTACGATAATATCAAGTACTCCGGCACCGACGCGGTCGCTAACAAGGATGGCCTGACCGCCGATCTGCAGATGCCGCGCACGAGTACGCTTAATATCGACGGCAAGTACTACAAGGTCGAGTACTCCGCCAGCACCGATGACATCACGTTTAACGGCTACAAGGGCACGGTCTACCAGCCGCTGCCTGGCGCCGAGGCGGCGAAGACCAAGATCACCCTTACGGTGACCGATAAGTCCAACGCCGAGGTCACGGCAAGCAAGACCCTTGACTTTGCGATTGCTCCGCAGGACCAGGGCGAGCTCGATGCCGAGCTTTCTCTTATGGAAAAGGCGAAGTCCGGCTATGCTGACGCCATTCTGAATGGCCAGGAAGCCAATGCCGTTTCGGCGGACATGCACGCGTTCCAGAAGGCCTATCTTGATGCCGACGGCAACCTTGCTTGGAGCTACGACAAGGCGACGACCGATTCGACGTCCCTTGGTATTGTTCCGGTGGATCTGCCTGGCTATGACGCGATGTCCGGGCAGGATTGGCGTCTGTTTAAGTCGAGCAACAGCTCTATTGTCTCCGCAGAGAACCTCAAGGTCACGCAGCCGCAGTACAACACGAAGGTTGTCGTTTCCTCCCGCCTGACGAGCGAGAAGTACGCTCGCTATGCTAAGCGCTATCCCGACAATGCCACGTATGCCAAGCTTGCCAACCAGGATGTCTCGGCAACGTTGACGGTCGTGGGTACGAGTGGTCAAAACGATCCCGAGGTTACGGCGACGTGCACAGTTATCGGCGTCGATTCCAAGGGCAAGCAGCAGACGTGGGCCGCCGCGACGCGGTACACGCTCAAGAACGGCTCGACTGCCGCCGATCTTTCCGAAGAGCTCTTTAAGCAGGCCGGTCTCAAGGCCGACTACGACCCCAATGGTTCTTGGGGCTGGGTGCTCAACTCCATTACGTCGCCTTTCGACGCTGATCGTACTCTTGCGTATGATTCCGCCACGGGTGCCTATTGGCAGCTGTTTATCAATGGTGTTGCGGCGTCGGTTGGCGCTGGCAAATACACTCTCGAAGCAGGCGACTCTGTCGTCTGGTGCTACTCGAAGTACGGCGACGCTGCACCCACCGACCAGCTTTCGGTAAGCTGCACCGTTATCGGTCAGGACGCTTCGGGTGCTCAGCAGACGTGGGCGCAGCCTACGACCGCGCTGGTGGAAGAGGGCTCAACGGCCGCCGATCTTTCCGAGCAGGTCTTTAAGCAGGCCGGTATTGGCGCCGACGTCCAAACCGGTTCGTATGGTTGGTTCCTCAATTCGCTGACTTCCCCGTTCAATAAGAACGTGACGCTTTCAACCGTACGGGTTAACGAAAGCACCTGGAAGTCCTGGCAGTTCTTCGTTAACGGCAAGATGGCCAATGTCGGCGCAGGCAACTACACGCTCAAGACCGGCGATGAGATTACCTGGGTCTATGGTTCCGATGGCACCATGCCCGGTCAGGTTGCTGTCTCGATGGAGATCATCGGCAAGAAGGGCGATAAGGCACAGCGCTGGACCGATCCTTCGACGCAGGTGTTTGTTGGGGGCACGACGATCAAGGACGCCACTGCCGCCTACTTTGATGCTTTGGGCATTGAGTCCGTGATGCTCAATGATGGGGGCTATTGGAATGTCCATAGTCTCGTGTCCCCGCTTGATGGCACCAAACTGACGGGCTCCTGGTCGTTCTTTGTTAACGGTGTTCCCGCAAATCAGCTTGACAGTGACTACGTGCTCAAGTCGGGTGACGAGATTGTCTGGGCTTATGCTGCTGGCGATACGGTGCCTAATCCCGACGAGGTCGTAGTCGATCCGAGCGCCCCGCGTCCGACCGATTGGAAGTCCGATTGGGATGGCAAGTCCAATGCGGTGGTCGAGAACGTTTCGACGCCTACGGGTGCGCTAGCGAGCTCTTGGACGTTCGATTGGAAGGCGTATTCTGGTTCGGCGTATCCCAACGCGAGTGAACCTATTGTCGTGAACGGCAACGTGTATCTTGCCGTCAACAAGCGTTTGCTAAAGATTGACGCCGAGTCGGGCAAGGTCCTTGCCGAGTCGAATCTTAAGACTGCGGTCGGTTACACCTCGCGCCCGATTTATGCGAACGGTTTGGTTATCGTTCCGCTTGATGGCGGTGCGGTCCAGGCCCTGACGGCTGACGCGCTCACAACGGTTTGGGTCACTGACTCCGTGAGCAGGACTGCTCAGTCGAATTCTCAGCTGACGGTTGATGGCAATTACCTCTATGTCGGCACCGTTGATGTCGACTATGGAAAGGGTACGTACAATAACGGTCATCTGACGCGTATTAACATCCTGACCGGCGCTGTTTCTTGGCAGCATGTCAATGCCGACGAGGGTTATTACTGGACGGGCGCGACGGTGGGCGATGACTATGTCTTGGTCCCCACCAGTGCCGGTACCGTCGAGATGCTCAGCAAGTCTTCGGGCGATGTGCTCGGAAGTGTTTCGGTCGGTGCTGTTGTCAACTCAAGCTGTGTGCTTTCGGCTGACGGTAGCCATGCCTATCTAATCTCGCGCGACGGCAAACTGCACGTGTTGGCGATTTCTGATGGCGACTCACGCGATGCGGATGCCGCTTCGCGCATTACTGAGGAGCGCGTGGTTGACCTTGGCCTTACCGGCTGCGCGTGCGCGCCTACGATGCATGACGGCAAGCTGATTGTCGGCGGCGAAGCCAATGGCAGCGCGGCGCTCGCTATCATCGAACTGAACAACGACTTTGCTACGACGCTGATCACGACGGCAGACGGCTCCCAGCTGACGGCTGGCATTCTTGGTGGCATTAAGGGCGCTCCGCTGGTGAGTGCCCAGGCGGATGGTACGTATGTGTACTTTACGGTTAACTACGGCGAGACCTCTGATTTCGTTAACTACACCTCAGGCGGAGGCGTTTATCGCTACAAGCTGGGCGATACCGAGGCATCTGGTGTGTTTAGCGCGACGGGGCACTATAACTGTTGCGACTCGCCGATCGCGTGCGATGCCAAGGGCAACCTGTACTACATCAACGATTCTGGCGCGTTGTTTAAGCTGAACGCCGGCATGAAGATCTCGTTTAACACTGGCGAGGGATCCAAGGTCGATTTCCAGACCACGGCTGCCAACGGCTCTGTCACTAAGCCTGCCGATCCGACGCGCGAAGGGTATACCTTCGCTGGCTGGTATACCGATGAGGCTTGCACGAAGGCGTACAAATTTGACGCTGCGGTGACGGCTGATATGACGCTGTATGCTAAGTGGACCAAGAAGGCCACTGACAACAACGGCGGTTCTGGCGGCAATGGCGGCTCCAATGGCAATGGCGGTAACTCCGGCAACGGCACGAACGGTCAACAGTCTGGCGGTGCCGTTGCTCCGGGTCAGAAGCCGGTCTCCACGACTGAGACCAAGGACGGTAAGGATTCCAAGAGGGATTCCGATAAGAAGGACAAGGACTCCGGCAAGAAGGACAAGAAGTCTGACAAGAAGTCCGGCAAGTCTGGCAAGTCTGATACGGGCTCGGCTGCCGCGACTACCGCTAAGAAGTCCGCTGAGGCTCCTGTGCAGCAGTCTGGCTTCAATCCGCTTGCCGTCGTTGGTGTTGCGGCCGGCGTGATCGGTCTTGCCGTCATCGGCGTGTTCGTGTTTACCAAGCGTCGGTAGGTGAGGGCTGTGTCCAATAAGCCTCAGGACGCCAAGTCCAAGCAGCCCGACTCGTCGTTCATTCAGTTCGACGATGCTAAGCAAAAGGGCGCCGCTTCGGCGGCGCCCGCCCCTCGGCGCAAGGCGTTTGTTGGCGTTCTGACAGCCGCCTGCATCGTGTTGATTGTCGTCTCGCTGGGTTTCGTCCATCCTTCTACAAGCGGTGCCTGGTCCATCGACTGGATCATTCAGACCGTGACGGGGGAGAGCGTCGTCACCGAGGACACCAAGGCGTCTGGCTCGACTATGACTTCGGGCGAGGTCGGGTCCAAGGATTCCAAATCTTCTGATGATACGAATGACGGGTCTAGGGGTTCTGACAAATCTGACTCCAAGAAAGATTCCGAGTCCTCGGACAAGGAATCGGACAAGAACTCGGATAGCAAGAAGTCCGGCGAAAAAGGAGCGGGAAATAAAAAGACCGACAACAGCCAGTCGGCTTCTCAGAATTCGGCAAACTCCGGTGGGCCTTCTGCCGTTCCTGATAACGGTAGTGCCTCCTCGGGCGGCCAGAGCGGCTCACAGGAGTCCAACTACGTCACGGTGACGGTTTCGGTCACATCGAGTGCCGTGGGCAATCCTGTGTCTTCTGGCGGTACCTTCACCTTCAACAAGGGAGCTACGGTCTATGATGCCCTGTGCGCCCTAGGCCTTTCCGTGAATGCGCGCGGCACGTCGTACGGCACGTATGTCGCCGCTATCGGCGGCCTGGCCGAGAAGGAGCACGGCGGCACGAGTGGCTGGATGTACTCCGTCAACGGCGTGGCGCCCAACACGGCGTGCAGCAACTACGTCCTACACAACGGCGACAGTGTCGTCTGGTATTACGTAACGGGCTAGAGACCTCGACATATCGCACCAAGCGGGCGGTTCGGACAAACATCCGAGCCGCCCGTTTTTCATGCGAATGGAACTGGGCTGCCGGGTCTCTTGGCAAACAAAAAAACCGGTTGGAACGAGAATTCCAACCGGTTATACCTTCAAGCAAATGTCGAACAAACTACGACTGCGCGCCCTCGAGGAAAAAGCGACGGCTAAAGTAGTTGTACCAGGTGACCAAGAACGTGGCGATGGCCTTCATGGCCTGGTAGCCGATGCTCAAAAACGTGACGCCCACAAACATGTAAAGGTCGTTGAGGCCCAAACCAATCACCGACAGGATGGTGAAGATCGTGAACTCGCGCTTGCGGCTCATGCCCTCGCGATGGTCGAACACGTACTTCATGCTGAGCCAGTAGTTGACCACGACGGACGTGATAAACGAGATCGTGGTGCTCATCAAAAAGTCGAGGTGAAACAGCTCGACGAGCGCAATGAGCATGCCCCAGTCGATGCCAAAGGAGATGAGACCCACGACAGCGAACTTGAGGAATTGCTTGGTATGAGGTTGTGCCAGTGCCTTGCGCACGTAATCACATCCAATGCGTTGACGAATCGAGCAGAGGATACTTTAGAGCTTTTGCAAGGGAAACGTAAGGTCTTTGGCAAGAACTATACGAACTCGCCAAATATTCAAGAGGTAATCCGCAAACGTTGCAAATCTTACCGTAAACGAGCAAGGCCCACGAACAACGCAGCGCTCGACGCATGTCGTTCGTGGGCCCCGTAGTGCAACGAGGAGGCCAGGCTACTTGGTCTCCTCGCCCTCTAGGAAGATCTTTCGGGTCACAAAGTTGTAGACCATAACAAGCGCGGTGGCGCAAATCTTGGCGATATTGGCCTCGAGCCCCAGGCCGGCGTTGAGCGCCAGCACGATACCGTCGTTGAGAGCCAAGCCGATCACGGACAGCACGACAAAGATGATGAACTCGCGGCGGCGGCTCATGCCCTCCTTGTGCGCAAACACGTACTTCATGCTCGCGATGTAGTTAAAGATGAGCGAGACGATAAAGCCGCTGGTGTTGGCGATCAGGATATTGAGACCCAGACCGTAGTGGAGCAGATTCATGATGCCAAAGTCGATGACGGTGGCCACGACGCCGACGACGCCAAACTTCATGATCTGCGCAAGGAGCTTTTGCATGGTACCTGCCTTAGGGTGGCGCCGGGGCGCCGTGGGGATGACAAACTCAGCAAGTTTAGCCAATCCCCGCAGACGGAGCTAGGCGCGTTCCTCGATAGCACCGTTTCTATATGCATCGAGCAGTTGGCGCAGGTCCTGGATCTGGCTGCGAATCTTGGCACCGGTATCGGTGTCGCTCACCATGCGGCGACGGTCGGCCTCGTCAAAGCGGTTGGTCTCGCTTTCGATGTCTACATTGCGGGTAAGTGCTTCGGCAACCGTGGTAAAGGCTTGGTGAGACTTAAGACGACATCCGCGAGAACTGGAGATAAGCGTGTAGCCGGCGATGCCCGTTTTGGGATGGTAGGCGCGACAGAAACCGCCGTCGATGACCAGCAGCTTGCCGTTGGCGCGGATGGGCTGCTCGCCCTTGGTGGTTTTAACGGGCGTGTGGCCGTTGATGATGTGACCGGTCGGTGAACATGCCATGGGCGCGACGCCAAACTCGCGCATGATGTCGTCGCAGACCGAGGGCGACTTGGTAAGCGTAAAGTACGGGTCCATCGGCTCGACCCATGTGCTCTTGTCGGCGATGTAGGCGCGCTCGAAGGTGCGCACCACGCGTCCGCTGGCGGGCGAGTTAAAGCCGATCCACAGGTACCACATCCAGTCGAGGGCATCGCGGTCGCCGACGCGCCAGGCGCGACGCGCGATATGGTCGCAAAAATCAAAATAGTCGCGCCCGGCGTGCCAGGTGCCCAGGCAGTTCATGCTGCTAAAGGTGGCGTCTTCGTTGAGCGGTACGCAGCCGTGGAACAGCAGATTGCCGTTGGCGACCTTATACAGGGAGCCGTGGGTATAGAGGAAATCGATGTGGCGATGCAGGTGATCGGCGGTGACAAACTCGGACACGAGCTTGTCTATGATGTGCTGTTCCTCGGGCGTGAGCGTGTAGGGGTCCGCAGGATTGACGGTGGGGAAGTCGTTGGTCGTGAGCGGCCACACGCTGCCGTCGGCAAGCGTGACCGTGCCGGCGTCGTGATCGATCTTGTCGAGTAACAGACGGTCGTTCATGTCGAACTCGGGATGGCGCTGGATAATCTGGCCCTCGAGCTTAAAGAGTAGGACGTTGATGGCCTTGATCAGCGGGCTGATGGACTCGCCGGCGGTATAGGTGGCGTCGGCGAAGGCGACAAGCTCGCGCAGCGAGATACCGTAGTCGTTCTCGAGGATCTCGTAGTTGTCATAGCGAAGGTTGTTGCGCAGCACCGTGGCGATACAGGCGGGCTCGCCGGCAGCGGCACCCATCCACAACAGATCGTGGTTGCCCCACTGAATATCGAGCGAATGATAGGTGAGCAGGCGGTCCATAATCTTGGCCGCGCCGCCACCGCGGTCGAAGATGTCGCCCACCAAATGCAGGTGATCGACGGCGAGGCGCTTGATGAGCGAGGCGAGCGACTCGATAAAGTCGTCGGCGCTAGCGGTCTCCAAGATGGATTCGATAATGCGTTCGTGATAACGCACGCGGTAGTTGTTCTCATCGGGATGCGTGTGCAGCAACTCGTCGATGATGTAGGCGTAATCGCGCGGGATGGCCTTACGCACCTTGGAGCGGGTATAGCGGCTCGAAAGCGAGCGGGCGACCACAATGAGCTGGTCGAGCATGGTCTTATACCAGGTGGGCGAGTCCTCGCGCCGGCTGCGGACAAGATCGATCTTCTCGCGCGGATAGTAGATGAGCGTGCACAGCTCGCCCTTTTCGTCAAAGGAGAGCGTGTCGCCAAAGATCTCGTCGACATGCTCGCGCACGACGCCCGAGCAGTTGTTGAGGATGTGCATAAAGGCTTCGTACTCGCCATGCACATCGCTCATAAAATGCTCGGTGCCCTTGGGCAGGTTGAGGATGGCCGAGAGGTTGATGATCTCGGTGAATGCGGATTGCTCGGTGGGGAACTGTCTCGACAGCAGGCGCAGATACTTGAAGTCTTGCGGATTGCGACCGAATGCGACCATGGGGCACCTTCCGATGTGGTTGGTAAAACTGATAAAACGGCGTCAAACGTTTATCAGTATGCGCCGCTTTTGTTTCGATTGGAGATGGGAGGTCAAATTGTTGGCCGAACGGTTTGGTAAATCGATTTAGTTGAGGTAGATATGGCGGTTGAATGGAGACGCGGGGTCGTTTTTGCAGGCGCATACCTCCGGGATCGATAGGGATGATAACGGTAAAGATGTTCACTACCTTTGGTTCAATTTGGTAAATAGTGGACATTTGTACCGTATTCACGCTTGCTGTGCGATAATTTGCGCAGCAATGAGTAAGGAGCCTCATATGAGTGATTTTGTCCTGACCTGTGAATCCGCCGCCGATCGAACTCGGGAGTTCTTTGAATCGCGCAATATTCCTGTCGTGTGTTTTCATTACGAGATCGACGATGTTGTCTATACGGACGATCTGTATCAGTCGATTGCGCCGGACAAGTTTTTTGCCCAGATAGCCGCAGGCGCCATGCCCAAGACGTCTCAGGTGAGCGTGGGTGAGTACGAGGAGTTTTGGGAGCCGTTTGTTGCCGAGGGTAAAGACGTTCTGCACCTGACGTTGTCGTCGGGTATTTCGGGCACGTATGGATTGGCCTGCGTTGCGGCGCAGATGCTCGCGGATCGCTATCCCCAGGGCGGCAAGGTGCGCGTCATCGATTCGCTGGCAGCGTCTTCGGGCTTTGGCCTGCTGGCGGAATGTGCCGCCGACGTGCGCGATAGCGGGGCTTCACTCGACGAGACGGCCGCTTGGATTGAGGAACATAAACTCAACCTGCACCACTGGTTCTTCTCGACCGATCTATCGAGCTACCTGCGCGGTGGTCGCATTTCGGCCGCGAGCGCGATTATCGGCACGGCGCTCAAGATTTGCCCGCTTATGACCGTCGCTTGCGAAGGCAGGCTGTCGCCGCGTGAGAAGATTCGCACCAAGAAGCGCGCGATCTCCGAGATGGCCAAGACCGTGATGGCGCATGTGCAGGACGGTGCGAACTATTCGGGCAAGTGCATCATGTCGCACTCGGCGTGCCGCGCGGACGCCGAGGCCGTTGCGGCACTGATAGAGGAACAGGTTCCGCAGCTCAAAGGCAAGATTGAGATCAATAGCATCGGTGCTCTGATTGGCTCGCATACCGGCCCTGGCACGGTGGCCGTCTTCTTTATGGGCGACAAGCGCGTGGACTAATGTTCGTGGGTTGACTGACGGTTTTAACGGCTGCGCCTGTCCCTCCTGATATTTGATAACAGAAAAAGGCCCGTCCCGTTGTTTGCGGGGCGGGCCTTGCTGTTGCGGCTAGCGTTTCTTACCGCGGAAGAAGAAGCCGTGCAGCGAGGGTTTGAGCCCGCGGTTGGCGCGACGCTCCTCGATATGGTCGTGGATCGAAGCGACGCGTTCGATGACTTCGTCGGGGATCGGCACGTCGGGATTCATGTTCTCGACCTGGCTGACCTCGGCGGCGGCGACCTGGTCGATAATGGGCACATCGTCGCGCGAGATGACGGGCGTGGCGTCTTCCTTCATCTTGCGATAGCGCTGCATCATGTCGGTCTGCAGCTGCTGGGCCGAAGGCGGCGTCCAAATGATGGCGTTGGCACCGGCGGCGATGGTTTCACGGATGCTCTCGGGCGTCTTGCCGCCCGGTGCGATGAGCGGCAGGTTGGGATAGTGCTCGCGCAGCTCGCGCAGGACCTGTGGCGTGTTCTTGCCGGCCGCGATGTTAAGAATCTTGGCGCCCGCGCGCACCTTTGCGTGAGCATCGTCGTCGCAACGTACGACCGTGGCGATGACGGGGATGTCGGCGATGTTGGTGATGTGCTCGACCATCTCGGCGGTAGCGGGGGAATTGACCACGCAGCCCGCCGCGCCCTGCATCTCGGAGACGGCCGCCATCTGCACGGAGCGCTTACCGGTGGTGGTGCCGCCGCCAACGCCCACAAAGACCGGGCACTCGGCAACAGTCAGCAGCGCCTGCGTAATGGCCGGCTGCGGCGTGAAGGGGTAAACGGCAAAGACGGCATCGGCATTGGAGTTGCGGATGACCGCCACGTCGGTGGTGTAGATGAGCGATTTGATGCGGCGGCCAAAGAGCGTAAAGCCGCTGGCCTCCTCGATCTCATCGGGCATGCGGAGGGCCGCCTTGCGCAGACGCCCGTCGATGGGCAGCGGCTCCATGGGCAAAAGGCCGTTGGGAGTTACGGCCACCTGGGGCTCGGTAAATTCGTCTGCAAGCTCTACCTCGGAGAAGTCGACCGAGGCGACGATGTCCTCGTGAACCTCGGCGGGAACATCGATGGGGGCTTGGTCGTTTGTCGCGGCAGGCGTCTCGAAGGAGCTGGTGCCGACAAAGGCGTCGACGCGCTCGTTCAAATCGTTGAGAGAATCCATGGCGGTCCGTTTCTATGTTGTGCGGTCGGCAGTGTACGACCGGCGTTGCGAGTGCTAAATCGTTTGATGAGTTGATTTTTCCCCGCTGCGCCATCCGTTAGACTGAAGGGCCGGCGAACGTGAAGGAGCTGTGGTGGCGGGAATCGAGGTGCTATCTTGAATGTCCCGTATACAAAAGAGAGGTGACGCGGTATGGAATTCTCTGCAATGTTGGGCTCGATTGGCCTATGCGTGGGCGCGATCGTTGCCGCCGCGGTCATCTACTTTGCGGTCACGGCCATTAAGGGCAAAAAGGCCGAGCGCAAGGAGCTCGAGGCACTTAAGCAGTGCCGTGACCAGCAGGACAGGCACGCACGGCGATAGCTTGTTGAGTTTTGAATCCGTGCGCTAGCTGCGTTTTCGGATCAGGGCGATATAGAAGCCCTCAAAGTCGCGACTGGGCGGAATGGTCAGCGTGCCGGGCATGCCGTTGGCAATGGCCGAGACGTAGCCGGCGGCGATGGCCTCGGTAAGGGCGTTGCACTCGATGCGCGGTTCCTCACCGGCTTCGCGGGCGCGGCGTGCTTCGCTTTCACTCGGCGTGCCGTCGAGGGGGATGAGCTCGCAGTCCATGTGCTTGTCGAGGGCCTCTTGCAGGGCATCCTCGTTTTCCTGCGGCAAGATCGAACATGTCGAATAGACGAGCGTGCCGCCCGGTTTGAGGGCCCCCATGGCGCGGTCCAGAAGCGCGCGCTGCGAGCGGGCACACTTAACGAGCAGCTGCTCGGTGAGGCCGCGCAGACTTTTCTCGTTGTCGCTGATGACGGTGCCCGTACCGGTGCAGGGGGCGTCGAGCAGAATACGGTCAAAGCGGAAGAACTCGTCAAGCTCACGTGCGTCAATGCGCATGACGGGCACGTTTTTGGCGCCCTGGCGGCCCAAGTTGGCCTCGAGCTTTTCGGCACGGGGAATGCTCATCTCGCAGGCGGTGAGGTGCGCCTGTCCCTGGGTGAGGGCGGCGATCTGCGTCGTCTTGCCGCCGGGGGCCGCACACATGTCCAGGATGTCCTCGCCGGCCTGAGCGCCCAGCACCAAAGGCGGCATCATGGACGACAAGCTCTGCAGGTAGATCTTGCCGTCACGGTAGATGTCGAGGTCCCACAGATCGGATACCTGGGCCTCGGGCAGGATGAAGGCGTCCGGATACCATGCAACGGGGCAGTGGGCGATCCCGGCGGCGTCGAGTGCAGCAGCGATGTCCTCGGCGGTCGCCTTGAGCGTGTTGGCGCGCAGTGTGACTGGGCGTGTGGCCGCGGCGCCAAAGCCTTCGATCATGAGCTCGGCATCGGTGGGGGCATAGGCGCCGGCGACCGTGTCGACCATAAAGCGCGGCAGGTCGGCGGCGCAGGGAAGGGCGGCAAGCTGGTCGGAAAGCTCGGTGGCGGCAAACTGCCTGAGCCTGAGCTCGGGCTTAACCTGCTTTTTCTGCTTACGACGACGCGGCTTGGACATCCGTCTTTCCTTCCACCTAAATGATTATTCTGGGACGGGGATTAAAAAATCATTTAATGATCCCCGTCCCAAAAAGACTACTTTGCGTCGCCCGGGAATGATTTTTTAATCCCCGTCCCAGAATAATCATTCCCGGGCGCGTTGCGATTGCCTAGTACTGGCTCTCGTGCTTGCTAAAGAAGTCGAAGCGCGGGGGCAGCGGCTTCACGCGGTGCTCGCCGGGCTTCTCGCCCAGGCTCTCCATAAACTCGTCCGTGGAGGCAAAGATGTTGTCCCAGCTAAAGAAGGCGACCGGATCGACGTCGAAGTACTCGCAGATGAGCTCGCAGCCGGCCGGGACGATGCCGTGCATCAGGACGGTCGCCACGCGCAGCTCGGTAAAGGCGTCGACCAGGGCCTGCTTCATGGCGGCGTTGGCTGGTTCGCCCTCGAGCTTGTTGGCGGCCTTGGAGGCGTCGCTCCAGCGCTTGTTGGCGGCGCGCAGGTAGTCGTCGCACACGGCGAGCGCACGGTGCGTCTCGAACTTGTACATGGCCTGCTCAAAGGCAAGGGCGGCCTGCTCGGCAGCCTCGACCACGGCAGCAGAGGCGGCACCGGCCGGAATGCAGCCGTTGCGATAGGGGCTCTCGTCGCCCTCCTTGACGGCGACGCCGTAGAAGCAGCTGCGGGCCAGGCGGTTGAACACGCCGGTCAAAAGGGCGCTCTCCTTAAGGGCCGGATCGATAACGCGCTTGTCGTCGCAGGCACGCACCTCGTTGCCGTCCTTGTCCTTGCCGGTCACGCGCGTGTCGTATGCCTTGGGGCTAAAGCTCACCGGCTTCTCGGACAGGCCGAGCGACAGCCAATGCGCGCGCATCTGCTCGCAGGTGTAGTGGTTGAGCAGGTCGTCTGCCGGCGGGGGAGGCGTCTGCGAGGACGAGCTGGCCTTTTTGCCCATGTAGAGCAGGTGGTAGCAGGCACTGACGGTGCTCTGCGTGAGGTTCCAGCCCAGGGCCTCCCACATGGCGGTCTGCGCGATGCAGTAGAAGTAGATGTTGTCTTGACCGATGAACTGGTAAATCTGAGCGTCGTCAGAGCACCACCAATCGCGCCAGTCGAGTGAGCTGTGCTGGTAGGTGGGCGCGGGGACCTGCGTGGAATCGGCGGCGGGCTCGCCCATGAGGGCGGCATCCTGGGCGGCGACGCCCTCGGTCACGCCGGCGGCCTTGGCATCGCGGGCGAGCACGGTGCGGGTGTAGCTGATGGGCGCCCACAGGCTCTCGGGCCAGCACCAGCAGGTGACGTCGGAAACGCCGTCGACCTCGGGCACCGGAACGCCCCAGTCGATGTTACCGGTGATGCGGAAGGGCACGAGCGCCTTGCCGCTGCGGAAGCGCACGCCGCCGTTGGCGAGCACCGCGTGGGCGTCGTCGCGCTCCTTCCAGCTGGGGAAGGTGACGGTAAAGCTGCTCTTGTTGCCCTCGGGCTCCAGCACGGTGTGCTCGGGCAGCTGGTCCTCGACGGCGTCGAAGGCCTCGCGGAACTTGTTCTGGATGTAGAGCTGTGCCGGCAGCAGCCACTCTTCCATGGTCCTGGAGACCACGGAACGAACCTGCGGGTTCTGGGCGAGCTTGGCGGTGTAGGTCTTCATAAAGTCGAGGTAGGCCGGCAGGTCAAAGTAGAGGTTGTCGACCGGGCGCAGCTCGGGCACCTCGCCGGTGAGCTGGCTCTTGGGCGCGATGAGCTCCTCGGGCTCAAACTGGTGACCCAGGTCGCACTCGTCGGCGTAGGCTTTCTCGGACTTGCAGCCCTGGATGGGGCAGCGGCCGATGACCTGGCGGCCGTTGAGGAACGTGCCGGCCTTGGCATCGTAGAACTGCAGCGTGGAGCGCTTGGAGATGGTGCCCTGCTCGTGCAGGCGCTCGATGATCTCGGCGGTAACCTCGTTGTGAATCTGCGCGGCCGGCTCAAGGCCCGAGCCGCCGTAGATATCGCAGCTGATGTTGTAGTTGTTGAGGGTCGCGGCCTGGCGGGAGTGATTGGACTCGACGTACTCGCCGATGGACTTGTCGTAGCCTTCGTTCTCCTTGAGCTTGCGGTAGCTCTCCATGATGGGCGAGCCATAGCAGTCGGTGCCCGAGGTGAAGATGACATTTTCGCGGCCCAGACGGTCGCGCAGGAAGCGGGCGAAGAAGTCGGCCGGGACAAAGACGCCACCAACGTGGCCAAAGTGAAGGCCCTTGTTGCCGTAGGGCTCGCCGGCGGTAACGATGGCGCGGCGAGGCCAGCTGGGACGGTCGTTCATGGAGTATTTGGATGCCATGGGACTCCTTCGCATATGGTGAGGGCGCGGCCGGGCGCAAGGCCTGACGACGCGGTGGTCAATTCGTGCATATCGTTCGACATTATCGCACATGCGGACGGGTACGTGGCAGGGGCGCTATCCTAAGATGCTATGAAAGAGATTTCCAACATACATGCGTTTGAGGACGAGGAATTTCTGCACGCCTGCTTTGTGTGGGGGATGGCCGTGCTTGTGGTGTTTGCCGTGTGCCTGGTGCCGGTGTTTATGCTGCTGGGCGGGCCCGCAGACTTGGATGTGGCGGACGCGGGCGGCTGGACGGCGGTTTTGGGCTGGATAGTCGGCTTGGCTGCGGTTTTGGCGGCGTCATTTGCCGTGCACGAGCTGGTGCACGGTGTGTTATTTAAGCTTCTGACGCCTGCGGGCGCGAAGGTGACCTTTGGGGCGAATCGCGAGACGGCGATGATCTATGCCTGCGCCGAGGGCGTCGTGTATTCGCGTGCGCGGTACATGGTCATTTGTCTAGCGCCGACGGTTGCCTTGACGGTGGCGTTTGCCCTGGGGTTTGCGTTCTCGGGCTATCCGCTGCTGTGCTACCTGGCGGCTGGTCTGCACTTGTCGGGCTGTGTGGGCGATTGGTATTACGTGCGGACCATTCTGCGCGACCGCCGCATTGTCGCCTGCGAGGACACGTCCTTTGGCGTGCGCTTTTTCGCAAGGTAGTCTTTTGGGATGATTTTTCTGGGACGGGGATGTTGATGAAGCCGTTGCTGCTGCATGCTTGCTGCGCGCCGTGCTCGCTGGAGCCGGTTCGCTTGCTGCGCGAGGAGGGGTTTGAACCCACAATCTGCTGGACCAACCCTAATATTCAGCCTCACGATGAATGGCAGCGGCGTTTGGACGAGCTGCGCCGGTGGTGTGCCGATGGCGACATCGAGCTTATCGAGGCGGGGGAGGACCGCGAGCGCTGGGAGGCCGGCGTGGCCCCGCTGGGCGCCGATCGACCCCGTCGCTGTCGCGCGTGCTATGCCTTGCGCCTGGCCGAGGCATGCCGCGTGGCCGAGGAGCGCGGGTTTGAGTTCGTGGGCACGACGCTCGCCGTCTCGCCGTATCAGCTGTTCGAGACCTGCAATGATGTGTTGGAGCGTCTGGCTGCCGCCCGCGGGCTTACGCCGGTGATTCGCGATTTTCGCCCGTATTATCCCGAGGCCACGCGTCGTTCGCGTGAGCTGGGTATGTATCGGCAGAATTACTGCGGCTGCCGATTCTCGGCCGTCGAGGCGGCCATGGACCGCGCCCGCATCCGCGACGAGCGCAAAGCGTCCAAAAAGTAGTTCTTTTGAGCTGCCAGCCTGCTAGGATGTAGAGCGGACTTTAGCTATATAAGGAGTATCCGACGTGTCTATGCGTACCGATGATTTTGACTACAACCTTCCTGAGGAACTGATTGCCCAGGCTCCTGCCGAGCCGCGCGACTCCTGCCGCCTGCTGGTGGTGGATCGCAAGGGCTCCCGGGCGGGAACGCCGCTGGAGCACGGCGGCACCGTTGAGCACCGCATCTTCCGCGACATCATCGACTATATCGAGCCGGGCGACGTGCTCGTCATCAACCAGACGCGCGTGATGCCGGCCCGTCTGATCGGTCGCAAGGCGGGCTCGGGCGGTGTGGTCGAGACGCTGCTGCTCAAGCGCCGCGAGGATGTTGACCCGCTGGGTCACGTTTGGGAGTGCCTGGTCAAGCCGGGCAAGCGTCTGAAGCCCGGTGCTCAGATTGAGTATCGCGCCGGTGGCGCCCATGCGCCCGAGGGGGCTCCCGTGGTGCTGACGGCCGAGGTCGTCGACTTTGTCACCGATAGCCGCGGTGGCCGCCTGGTGCGTTTTGAGCCGGCCGGTTGCAACGCCGCCGGCGACCCGCGCACGCTCGACGAGGCCATCCATGCTGCCGGCCACGTGCCGCTGCCGCCCTACATTACCGATTACGAGGGTGATCCCGAGAAGTACCAGACCGTCTACGCCATGAAGGAGGAGCACTCGGCTGCCGCTCCCACGGCGGGTCTGCACTTTACTCCCGAGCTCATGGCCGCTATCGAGGCCAAGGGCGCGAAGTTTGCCGCCGTCGAGCTCGAGGTGGGCATCGACACCTTCCGCTTGGTGGAGGAGGACGACCCTACGCAGCACGTCATGCACACCGAGCGCTACCACGTGTCGCAGGAGGTCGTCGATGCCGTGCATAAGGCGAAGGCCGAGGGGCACCGCGTGATCGCCGTCGGCACCACCGCAGTGCGTTCGCTCGAGAGCGCGTTTGACGCGGACGCGCCGGTGTCCGATCCGGCCGTGACGGCGCGCTATTTTGAGGGTCGCGAGGACGGGGCCGACACGCTCGGCCGCGGTGACATCGTGGTGCGCGAAAACGCGACAACGCAGCTCTACCTCATGCCCGGCTCGACCTATCACGTGGTCGATGCCCTGATCACCAACTTCCATGTGCCGCGCTCCACGCTCATGATGCTCGTGAGCGCACTTGCTACCCGCGACCAGATCATGGATGCCTACGCCGCTGCTATCGAAGAACGTTACCGCTTCTTCAGCTTTGGCGACGCCATGCTCATTCAGTAGGTTACGGCGTTTTCCAAACGCCGTAACCGGCCGACGCTGCAAACGCCCCTAAGCGGCAATCTGACGTTCAATCGTCGGGCATGACCAGAAGGTCAATGCCCTCCTCTTTCACGTCACCTTGCTCGCTTAGGGGCGTTTTCGCTGACTTCGCCTAAACATTGGCGTTGCCGTGGTTCACTTGACACTTGGGGGTAGTCATTGGGGACGTTCTTAAACGACTACCTTGCATCAATCTAATAAGTTGCGGTGAGTGTTTTTGGCAGCTAGTTTACTTGCTCGCGAAGAGCCAGACCAGGATGATCACGAGGACTACGGCGACTATGCAGACGATGGCGCCGGTGAATTTGACGCGGGAGTCGCGGGTACGCTCGCGCACGGCATCCTCGGCGGCTTCGAGTTGAGCCACTTCGCGCTCGGTTTCGGCGTACTCGGCCTTATCGCGGACCAGAGAGCCCGCGAGCGATTCGGTAATCTCGGGATGGTCGTGCACCTCGGTCGCCTGCTCGATGATCGACTGCGCATGCGCGACGTCCGCCTGGGCATTGGCGATAGCCTGCTCTTGCTCTCGACGCGCCTTGTCCTCGGCGGCGAGCTTCTCGCGCAGTTCGCGCTGACGCGTTGCGGCGGCGGCTTTTGCGGTCTGCAGCTCATCGCGCGCGGCATCGGCTTCGGCCGTCACGGCCTGATGGGCGCGCTTGGCGTCGGCGATGGGGGTTTGCGCCTGCTCGACGGCGTGCTCGGCGGCCGCGAGTGAGTGCTCAAGATCGGCGGTGATGTGCGGGACATCTTCCTCGGCTTTGCGCAGGGCATCGGCCGTGTCGGAGATCTGCATCGAAAGCTCGCTGGTGCGCACCGTGTAATTGGCGGGATTCGCCGAAGGATTGCGCTGCAGCTCGGCATACTCGTGGCGCAGCGTTTCGAGTTGAGCACGCGTGGCGTCGACGGTTTGCTGCGCTGCGGCAACGCCGGCGTCGCGCTCGGCCTGCACCTTGTCGCGGATGCGCTTGGAATCCTCGAGGCGTCGAACGAGCCGGTTACCGGTCTCGCGCGAGCTAGCTTCGCGCGCCTCCACGGCATCGAGTGCGGCTTTGAGTCGCCGCTCGGTGGCATCGTCCTCTTCTTTTATTTGCTCGAGCTGTGCCTTGAGCTCTGTTGCCTTGGCAGCATGGGTATCGCGGCCGATTTCTGCTGCCGCGGCGGCCTTTTGTGCCGTTTCGATAGTCTGGCGCTGCTCGGCGACGATTTGGTCGTAGCGGCCTGCGATATCCTGGCGTGTCTCGAGCTCCTCGCCTTGATCGGCGATGCGCTGCTCCAACTCTGCCAGGTGATCGCGTGCATCGGCGAGTGCCTTCTTTGCGGCATTCATCTCGCGCATGGCCGAGGCTCCCTGCGCGATAAAGGCGCCCACGGCGTTTGCAGTGTTCGAGACGGTAGTTCCCAGATCGCGGCTC
>OIBA01000300.1_pt1 | contig 22718 bp, 18 predicted proteins | sample 1580931 | NCBI WGS metagenome assembly OIBA01 (sample SAMEA3882548, study PRJEB24775) | human gut metagenome | biome: human-associated habitat; feature: intestine environment; material: feces | place: Netherlands | collected 2009/2010
GACAACAGACGGGAGCAAGTGAGCGCCGGCAATATAGCAACAGACAGAAGTAGGTCTATGCCAGTGATGTGACAACAGACGGGAGCAAGTGAGCGCCGGCAATACAGCGACAGGCAGGAGTAGGTCTATGCCAGTGATGCGACAACAGACGGGAGCAAGTGAGCACCAGCAATACAGCGACAGGCAGGAGCAGGTCAGCACCAGCAATACAACAGGCAGGAGCAGATTAGCGCCAGCAATAGAACAACAGGCAGGAGCAGATTAGCGCCAGCAATACAACAACCACCAGGAACAGGTCTGCTGCGCAGACCGCCTTCCGTCCGGCGGAACAAAAAAATCGGCTCAGCCTGACGCTACCAATACAGCAGCATACAGGCATTTACCAATACACTACTCCATACCACAGCGCAGAACAGTGACGTGCCCGGAAAGGGGGAGCGCGAGGGGGAAAAGCGGGCTTCGTAACTCCGAGCGCCTTTCCCCCTCGCAAACCTGCCCACGCCAAAGTGTCCCCCCTGGAAAGGAAACGCCCTCCGCCAGGAGCGTCCGTCAGACGCCCGACATTGTACAATATCTGGTACAATTTTCTCATTATTTTTATCAATAATACAATTACATGTATATTATAAAGAACATACTTCCAAGCTGTTGACTTTAAATTCGGAATCTGTTATCTTATGGTCGTCATGAGAAATGTTATATATTACTAACTGCGCGGACAGTGAACGAAATATTGAGACAACAGGAAAGGATGTGTAACAAATTGGCAAAAGTTGATTTTGAACAGTGGAATGGTTTTAAGGGTGATCGTTGGAAAGAGAAGATCGATGTTCGTAATTTCATCAGTATGAACTATACACCATATGATGGAGATGCTTCCTTCCTGGAAGCACCAACAGAGGCAACAGATAAACTCTGGGGCAAGCTTCAGGAGCTTCAGAAAGAAGAGCGTGCTAAAGGCGGCGTTCTTGATATGGAGACAGAGGTAGTAACAGGAATTACAGCATACGGTCCTGGATATATCGATGAGGAACTCAAAGACCTGGAGCAGGTTGTAGGTCTTCAGACAGACAAACCTCTGAAACGTGCTTTCATGCCATACGGCGGAATCAAAATGGCAGAGCAGGCATGTGAGACTTACGGATACCATGTAAGCGACAAGATCAAAGATGTTTTTAACAACTATGAGTTCAAAACACACAACCAGGGTGTATTCGATATCTACACACCGGAGATGAAGAGAGCACGTCACAACAAGATCCTTACAGGACTTCCGGATACTTACGGACGTGGACGTATCGTAGGTGATTACAGACGAGTAGCTCTTTACGGAATCGATCATCTGATCGCATGCAAGGAGAGAGATTTCGCAGCATGCGACCGTCAGGGTATGAGACGTTATGACTTCCAGCTTCGTGAGGAGATCGCAGATCAGATCCGTGCTCTGAAGAAGATGAAAGAAATGGCTCAGATCTATGGCTTTGATATTTCCCAGCCGGCTAAGAACGCAAAGGAAGCATTCCAGTGGCTGTACTTTGGATATCTTGCAGCAATCAAAACTCAGAACGGAGCTGCAATGAGTGTTGGACGTATCTCCACATTCCTTGATATCTATATTGAGAGAGACCTTGAGAACGGAACTCTTACAGAGAAAGAGGCACAGGAGCTTGTTGACCATATCGTAATGAAATTCCGTATGGTTAAATTCGCTCGTATCCCGTCTTACAACCAGCTCTTCTCCGGTGACCCGGTATGGGCAACTCTGGAAGTAGCAGGTATGGGACAGGACGGACGTTCTATGGTAACAAAGAACGACTATCGTTTCCTTCATACACTTGAGGATATGGGACCGGCTCCGGAGCCGAACCTTACAGTTCTCTACTCTTCAAGACTGCCTGAGAACTTCAAGAAATATGCAGCAGACATCTCTGTTACAACAAGTTCCATCCAGTATGAGAACGATGACGTTATGCGTCCGGTATGGGGCGATGACTACAGCATCTGCTGCTGTGTATCTGCTACAGAGACCGGTAAAGAGATGCAGTTCTTCGGTGCTCGTGCAAACCTTGCAAAATGCCTTCTTTACGCGATCAACGGTGGTGTTGATGAGAAGACAAAACAGCAGGTAGGACCTCAGTATCAGCCGATCACTTCCGAGTACCTTGACTATGACGAAGTAATCGCAAAATATGATCAGATGATGGACTGGCTTGCACATCTGTATGTTGGAACACTGAACATGATCCACTACATGCATGATAAATACTACTATGAGGCAGCTGAGATGGCACTTATCGATACAAAGGTTGACCGTTCCTTCGCAACAGGTATCGCCGGATTCTCACACGTAGTAGATTCCCTTTCCGCTATCAAATATGCAAAAGTAAAAGCAATCCGTGACGAGGACGGAATCACAACAGACTTCCAGGTTGAGGGTGACTTCCCACGTTATGGTAACGATGATGACAGAGCAGACGAGATCGCAACAACTCTGCTTTCCACATTCCTTGAGAAACTGAAACACATCCATACCTATCGTGATTCCAAGCCAACCACATCCATCCTTACCATCACATCCAACGTTGTTTATGGTAAAGCTACAGGATCTCTTCCGGACGGAAGAAAAGCCGGCGAGCCTCTGGCACCGGGAGCAAACCCGTCTTACGGCGCAGAGCAGAACGGACTTCTTGCTTCCCTGAACTCTGTTGCAAAGCTTGACTATGAGGATGCCCTTGACGGAATCTCCAATACTCAGACGATCAACCCGGATGCACTTGGCCATTCTGAGGAAGAGCGTACAGAGAATCTTGTAAATGTACTTGACGGATACTTTGACCGTGGTGCACATCACCTCAATGTAAACGTATTCGGTAAAGAGAAACTTATCGATGCTATGGAGCATCCGGAAAAAGAGGAGTATGCAAACTTCACGATCCGTGTTTCCGGATACGCTGTTAAGTTCATCGACCTTACAAGAGAGCAGCAGCTTGACGTTATCGCAAGAACCTGCCACGAAAGGATGTAATAAAAAATATGGACGACCAGAAAAAAATCACTGGCTACGTCCACTCACTGGAGAGCTTCGGCTCTGTTGACGGACCAGGAGTCCGGTATGTGATCTTTTTGAGCGGCTGCGCCATGCGCTGTCAGTTCTGCCACAATCCGGACACCTGGCAAATGAAAACAGGGACGGAGTACACAGCAGATGAGCTGCTTGAAAAAGCCTGTCGATACCGCTCTTACTGGGGAAGTAAGGGCGGTATTACTGTGAGTGGAGGCGAGCCACTGTTACAGATCGATTTCCTCACTGAGCTGTTCAGAAAAGCAAAAAAACTTGGGATCCACACAACACTTGATACCAGCGGCAACCCTTACACAGAAGAGGGTCCGTGGTATGAAAAATGGGAAGAGCTGATGAAGTACACAGATCTTGTCATGCTGGATATCAAGCACATTGATGAGGAACAGCATAAGATCCTCACAGGATGTACCAATAAAAATATCCTTGCCATGGCCCGGAAGCTTTCCGATATGGGCGTATCCATGTGGATCCGTCACGTACTGGTTCCAGAACGCAATGACCGGGATGACTATCTCCACCGGCTGGCTGACTTTATTGCAACACTGAAGACAGTTGAGAGAGTGGAGGTTCTTCCATATCACACACTCGGAACCTTTAAATGGGAAAATCTGCATATTGATTATCCGCTGAAGGGAATCAATCCGCCAACGAAAGAACGCATCGAAAATGCGGAAAAAATCCTGGGAGCAGGTACACAGTAATAAAAAAACCATATCGTATGTCGAAAAACAGACATAGATATGGTTTTTTTGATGTTCACACCAGTTCTTTGTTTTTGATCAGCATTTCTTTGATGATATCCTGTGTATAGGAACCTAAGCGGCGCTGAGTATCCCGGTCAAGCTCTGAAGGAATGATAGGCTTGCCATATTCGATCACTACGTGTGTAGGTGTCATCTTCGGGAAATTGGCCTCCCAGATATTGGCAGAGTTGCTGATCGCAATAGGAATGATCGGGCTTTTGGCTCTGGCTGCGATCTTGAAGCTGCCGTCATGGAAAGGCAGCATTTCTGTTTCATCAGCATTCTTATTTCTGGTTCCTTCCGGGAAGATACATACGGAAATGCCGGATTTCACATAGTCTGCGGCCTGGAGGATCGTTTTCAGACCCTGCTTGATATCCTCTCTGTCGAGAAAGAGACAGTAGAGATTGCGCATCCAGTTGGAGAGCAGCGGATAATGTTCCATTTCCTTCTTGGCAACATAGCCGGTGCGGATCGGACAGCGGCTGTAGGTGAGCAGGATGTCGAAATAGCTCCGGTGGTTTGCTACATAGAGAACAGCCTGATCCTTTGGAACGTTTTCTTCGCCGATGACGGTGACTTTGGCGCCTGTGATCCACAGGATGAATTTGAATATGGCCTGTACCATGCGCAGAGAGCTGATATCCTTAGTCATGGGAGAAAATTTCCCGATGATCCATTCTACAAGGAGAACCGGAATGGTCAGCACCAGATAGGCGATCACCACGATACAGACAAGTATGAATCGAATCATGTCTTTTGTCCTTTCTGTTATAGATACTTGCGGAGAGTTCCGCAGTAAGATGGTATTTTTATATTATACGAAGAAAATCCGATAGTTGCAATAAATCTTTCCCTGCTCACATAGAATAAATACTGAATAGTGGTTACTGTTTACTGGTGATTTTCCGCAAAGCGTGTTACTGAGAACGGAGTGAACAGTAACGAATCATGCAGGTGGCTTATATTATGAAAAAAGCAGTATTTCTGCGGATCGTGCTGACAGCTGCCGTGCTGGCACTGCTGCTTTCCGGGTGTCGATTTGTCCGGGTGGAGGAAGAAGAACGAAAACCGGTAGATTACATCGTTGTGGAACGCCGGGATATCCCGGAGGAGCTTTCCAGGCTTATGGAAGAAAAAAAGGAAAAGGAATTTCAGCTGAGTTATGAAACCGGAGAGGATCTTTACCTGGCCAAAGGGTACGGGCGGCAGATGAGTGGCGGATACAGCATCCAGGTAGAGGAGCTTGGAGAATCCTCGAATGGGATATTTTTTGTTACAAAACTTCTTGGACCGGAGGATCTTAAGGAGGCAGGAGTTCCGTCCTATCCCTGCATTGTGATAAAAACCCGGAAACAGGAAAAGCCGGTAACGTTCCGGGAAAGCAGCAGTCCGGTGAAAAAAGAGTCGGAGAAAGGGGAATAGACTGTGGAATTAAAAAAAGAAAGCATGCAGATATTAAAGGAAAAAAGCAGGGCAAAAAGTCAGATCACTTTTGATGAGGATTTTAATGTGCCGGATGCAAAACCGGATGCAGGAAGACTGATCCAGAATAAGGGCAGGATCATTATGGATGATGTCCGTCTTACTGACGGGAAAGGTATTCTTACGGGAAATCTGCAGGTAGATATCCTTTATGTGGGGGAAGAAAGAGGGATCGTCAGCAGTCTTACTGCAAAACTTCCATTTGAGGAAACCTTGAACCTGAAGAATATCATAAACGGGGATAAAATGTGTCTGAAGTGGGAAATTGAAGATCTTACGATCCGCCTGATCCATTCCAGAAAGCTTAATATCAAAGCTTTGGTAACTTTTTGTGCGACTGTGGATGAAACAGAACAGATCCGCCTGCCGGTGGCGCTGGATGCAGAAGAGGTATCCGTCAGAAAAAAAACAGTCCGTTTTCTGGGACTTACCGTACATAAAAAAGATACACTCCGGATCAAGGATGAGTATACCATTGCCTCCAATCGTCCGGATATCGCCAGCCTAATCTGGTATACTATGGATGTACGGGGGCTGGATCTGAAGCCGGAGGAAAATGTGGTAAAGGCAAGAGGAGAGCTGTCCGTTTTTGTGCTGTACGGAGCAGAAGATACAGAAGCCCCGGTGCAGTGGCTGGAATATTCGCTGCCTTTTTCCGGAGAAGTGGAATGTCCGGACTGCACGGAGGAACTGATCCCGCTGATCGAAGCTTCGGTGATGCATCAGAGTCTGGAGGCCAAACCGGATGTCGATGGGGAAGAACGGATCCTTGTTTCGGATGTTGTGCTGGAGCTGGATATGAAATTTTTCAGGGAAGAGGAATATGATCTCATTACCGATGTGTATACACCGATCCGTGAATGTGTTCCGGAAGGGAAGAATGAGGTACTGGAACGGCTTCTGGTACGTAATTTTTCCAGATGCAGGATCAGTGACAGGATCCAGGTAAAGGAGACTCAGGGAAAAGTCCTCCAGCTGTGTCACAGTCAGGGAAAAGTGAAGATCGATAAGACCAGGATCGTAGAGAACGGTGTGCAGGCAGATGGCGTGGTCATGCTGAAGATTCTGTACATTATTGGAAATGATGATATGCCGTTTTATTCCATGGAGGCAATGATACCGTTTTCCCATATGGTGGAAGCAAGAGGGATCCGACAGGACAGCTGTTATCAGTTAAAAGCAAAGCTGGAGCAGCTTTCCGCAGCCATGGCAGATGGAAATGAGATCGAGATCCGGGCAACTGTAGGACTGGAGCTTCTGGCAGTTGCCAGAGAACCGGTATTTATCATTGAGAAAGTAGAGGAAAAACCACTGGATATGAAAAAACTCCAGGCTATGCCGGGAATCCTGGTTTATATGGTAAAACCGGGAGATGAATTGTGGGATATCGCAAGGAAATATCACACATCTATCCAGGAGATCCGGACGATCAATGCTCTCAAGGAAAATCAGGAACCCTCTCCGGGAACTCCGCTTCTTGTTGTGAAAAAAGTGGAAGGTCAGATCAAATAAAAAGTGGAATATTTTGCTGTTGAAAAGAATGTAAAAATCATATAAAATACATGTATAAATACTGTATACAAAGTACAAATGGAGGGGCTTATGCGTTTAAAAGCAATGGCAAAGATCAATCTCGGACTTGATGTTCTGGGAAAGAGAGAGGACGGTTATCATGAGGTACGCATGATCATGCAGACCATCCGTATGTATGATATACTGGATATCAGAAAGACCAGACGGCCGGGGATCGTACTGACGACCAATCTTCCGTTTATTCCTACAGATCAGAGAAATCTTGTATATAAGGCAGCACAGATGCTGATGGAGGAGTTCGATGTTGAAGAGGGACTTTCCATCAAGCTTCGTAAATTTATCCCGGTGGCAGCAGGCATGGCAGGAGGCAGCTCCGATGCAGCGGCCGCATTTGTGGGTGTGAACCGGATGTTCCATTTAGGGCTTACCGAAGAACAGCTGATGGAACGTGCAGTAAAGGTCGGAGCAGATGTTCCGTATTGTATCATGCGGGGAACAGCTCTTGCGGAGGGAATCGGAGAGAAGCTGACCAGACTTCCGGAAGTTCCGAAATGTTATGTTCTGATAGGAAAACCGGGAATCAATGTTTCTACAAAAACAGCCTATGAGAATCTGAATCTGGAAGGGATCGGAAAACATCCAGACATCGATGGACTCATCGGAGCTATCAGAAATAATGATCTGTATGCCATGGCATCCAGAATGGAGAATGTATTTGAACCGGGGATCATCCGACAGTATCCTGTGATCGGCAATATCAAGAACCTTATGGAAGAAAAAGGTGCGCTGAAAGCCGTGATGAGCGGAAGCGGTCCTACTGTGTTTGGAATCTTTGATAATAGGGATAAGATGGCCGCGGCAGCCAGAAGCCTCAGAAAGAGCGGGCTTGCAAAGACTGTATTTGCCACGGATATTTACAATAGAGATGGAGGAGTTACAAATGACAAGTGATTTTTCTGTGGATATGAATGAATATCTGCCGCTTCGGGATGTTGTTTTTAACACCTTGCGGCAGGCAATCCTGAAGGGAGAGCTGAAGCCGGGCGAAAGACTTCTGGAGATCGCCCTTGCAGAGCGTCTTGGCGTGAGCAGAACACCGGTGCGTGAGGCTATGCGCAAGCTGGAGCAGGAAGGTCTTGTAGTGATGATCCCACGCAGAGGTGCACAGGTAGCCAGCATCACAGAGAAGGATCTGAACGATGTTCTGGAGGTGCGTATCGCCCTCGAAAATGTTGCCATAGAAAAAGCGTGCAAGCTGATCACAGAGGATGAGCTGGGAAGGCTCTGGGTGGCAGCCAAGGAATTTGAAAAAACAAAAGCAGAGGGAAATCTGGTCCGTCTGGCGGAAACCGATGTGGCTTTCCACGAGATCATATATCAGGCTTCTGATAATAAGCGTCTGAATCAGGTCCTGAATAATCTCCGTGAGCAGATGTATCGCTATCGTGTAGAGTATCTGAAGGAGGAGCAGACAAGAAATCTTCTGGTCAGTGAGCATGAAGAGCTGGTAAAAGCCATCCGTGAAGGAGATGTGCAAAAGGCGCAGGATATTTCTTTCCATCATCTGGAGAATCAACGAAAAGCGATCATCCGTACTATCCGCGCGGAGAATGAGGCCAAAGAGGCCGAGAAAAAAGAATAAGAACCGGATATGCGGGAATATTAAGAGAGATGTCATTGGGGCATCTCTTTTTTTAACCGAATCAAGTAAGTCCCCTGTTTCAATTGCGAAAAGCAATAAGCAGTGGGGGAACTTGCTGTAAAGGATGGTGACTTTATGGAAACAAGGAAGATATCGATATCTCTTCATGAAAATGAATCATATATCCGGAAACGGTGTGAAAACTGCGATGATATCCTGATCAGGCCCATGCGCCTTGGTGAGGGACATAAGGCGGACTGTCTGATGGTCTATATTGAGGTTGCGGTTTCAAACATGATGCTGGATGATTCTGCTATCGGAAAAATGATCAATCATTTCTGGGAGATCCCGGAGGAAAAGATCCGGGAATTTATCCGCCGAAACAGTCTTGGAATTGCAGATGTGAAGGAGCTGTCTTCCATGGAGGAGGTATTTGGTGCCATTCTTTCGGGAAATGCAGTTTTCTTTCTGGATGGATACGACAAAGCAATGAAAATTTCCAGTAAAGGATATCCGGGGTTGGCTGTATCAGAGGTGAAAACGGAAAAGGTCCTCAGAGGCTCCAAGGAGGGCTTCTGTGACAGTGTAAAAACCAATGCGGCCCTTGTGAGAAAGCGAATCCGGGATACCAGGCTGAAGGTGGAGCAGAGCAGCATCGGTGTACGCTCCAATACGGTAGTACAGCTTCTTTATGTGGAGGATCTGGTCCATGAGGAGCTTCTGACTGCTGTGAAAGAGCGCCTGGAATCTTTTGCAGTGGACGGGATCCTGGACAGCGGGATGCTGGAACAGCTGACAGAAGAAGCATGGTATTCTCCCTTTCCTCAGTTTCAGACAACGGAGCGGCCGGACCGGGCTGCCCAGGAGCTGCTGAATGGAAAAGCAGTTCTGCTCTGCGACAATTCGCCGGTGGCACTGGTGGTTCCCGGAGCATTCAACAGTTTTATGGAAAGCAGTGAAGACTGGTACAACCGTTTTGAGATGGCATCCTTCCTGCGGGTGCTCCGGTATCTGGCCATGGCTGTGGCAACGCTGCTCCCCGGACTTTATCTGGCTGTGATCCGGTTTCATACACAGATCCTTCCGGCGAATCTGATCCTTTCCTTTGCACAGGCAAGAGAGGGCGTTCCATTTTCCAGTGTAGTGGAGCTGGTGTTCCTGGAACTGTCTTTTGAGCTGATACGGGAGGCTGGTGTGCGGATCCCGGGAGCTCTTGGAAATGCCATTGGGATCGTAGGAGGACTGATCATCGGACAGGCTGCGGTGGAGGCCAATCTTGTCAGCCCGGTGGTAGTGATCATCGTGGCACTGACAGCACTGGGATCACTGGCTATACCTAATGAGGAATTTGCTTCTGCATTCCGGCTTCTGAAGTACGCTTTTCTGTTTCTGGGAGGATTTCTAGGTATATTCGGAATCGTGTTGGGACTGTATCTCACCATGGCGCATCTGGCAGGACTTTTAAGCTTCGGTGTCCCATATCTGGTACCTTTTGTAGAGAAGAACAGTGAGGCGGAAACCGGTGGAAGGATTTTGCGACAGCCCTTCCGGAAGCGGAAATTCCGGCCGCTGTATGCCAGAAATGCCCAGAAACGCAGGCTTCGGACAAGGCCATGGAGCCGGAAAGGATAAAGGTTATGAGATTTGCGGAGAATAACAGGATTTCCCACAGACAGCTTTTTCGGCAGATCATACTGGTGTTTCCGGCGCCGTTTCTGCTGTGCCTGTTTAAGAATGGAGCGATGTTGGGCATCAGTGCCATGGCAGGGACAGCTGCTGCGGCCGTAGTGCTCTCTTTTTATGTGATCTGGCTGATACGTCTGACACCTGCATATGGAGAGCTTTCCAAAAGGACAGGAAGTTTTACTGTACGATTTATTGGCCTGTTCTTTTTGGTATATGTGATCGCAAGTTCGGCATTTCTTTCGGGCCTTCTGGGGGAGGTGATCCCGGAAAGTCTGATCAGCGGGATTTCCGGAAAATGGCTGTCTCTTCTTGCAGTTGCAGCCTGTAGTCTGGGAACGCATCGCGGAATGCAGAGAAGAGGGCGGATCGCTGAGGTGTCCGGAAGGATTTTTCTGGCAGGGATCCTTCTTCTGATGCTTTTATGTGCAGGGCAGGGAAAAACAGAGTACTTTATGGAAGTGATGAAAGATCCGGAAACAGGATTTACAGGAGAGCGATGGCTCCGTGATCTGTATACACTTTTGTGTGCTTTTTCAGGAGCAGGACTTCTTCCCTTCGGGCTGGAGTATGCAAAAAAACAGGGAAGTGCCAGAAAACCTGTGATCCTGGCTTTTCTTACAGTTTGCGGGATCATTTTTGGAATGCAGCTTCTTCTTCCGGCAGTTTTTGGAGGTGCACGCCTTAAAAACGAGATCTGTCCGGTACTACCTCTTCTGGAGGGTGCAGATCTTCCGGGAAACGTACTGGCGAGATTTGATGTGATATGGATGGGGTTTCTGGTATTCGGACTTTTGTTTTCTCTGGGAAGTTTGTTTCATTACGGAAATCAGATCGCGGAAAAAACCGGATTCGGGACCGGTCGGTACTGGATCCCGGCAGCAGGCTGGCTGCTTTCCCTGTATGAGAGAAACGGGATGGGGATCCGGGAGTATTATGGCGGGTATCTGGGGTACATCTTTGTGCCGTTTCTGCTTGTGATACAGCTTTTTCTCAGTACGGAAAACCGGGGAAGACGGAAGAAAAAAGTAACTGTGGCAGGACTTGTCCTGGTCATCACTTTGACGGGATCAGGCTGTGCGGCAGTAGAACCGGAAAAAAGAGCTTATCCGCTGGCACTGGGGGCCGGTGTTTCAGAGAATGGCTTTGTGCTGAAATATGCAATGCCGGATATGAGTACAGCTACCGGACAGGAAAAACCGGACGAAGATCCGATTTCTGTGCTGACTCTTTCCGGCCGGGATTTTCAGGAGATCGAGGCAGTCTACAACCGGTCTCAGGAAAAATTTCTGGATCTGGGTCATCTTGAAGTGCTGATCCTGGATGAACAGATCCTGGAAGAGGGATCCCGGGAAGCACTGATCGGATATCTGAAGCAGGAAGAGCATATCGGAGAGGATGTCTACGTGTTCCGGACGGATATGCTGGGAGATGTTTTTCACTGGAAGGGAGCCCGGGAAAGCTCCATAGGGGAATACCTTCAGGGAATCCAGGAGAACCGCACATCCGGGCAGCAGAAGAAGGGTGTGACTCTGCGGGAGGTATATCATCAGTTCTGTCAGGATGGAACGCTGCCCTGGCTTCCGGAGATATGGGTGGAAGGTGAGCTTCTGGAAGTGGATTACGGCAGTAATGAATAGATGGGAGCCGGACTGTTAATAATATAGATGATGATCAGTACGATAAATCGTACAATATATCTCTGGATAAGATCATCAGAAGATTTTTGACAGGAGGGCTTGCTCATGGAGCATATAAAAATGAAGAAGCATGTATTAAAAAAAGCAGGAGGGTTCCTTTTGCTCACGGCAGTGATCCTTGCAGGGAGTACCTGGGAGAGAAGAACTGCCGGTGATCAGCAGCCACAGTTTTATGCCTGGTGGGGAACGATCTACCCGGAATTCTGTTTTGAAAAAGCAGAGGACAACGGGGAAAATAAGCCGGTGAAGATATCCTTCTGGCTTGCGCAAGCCCTGGATTGGTGATACAATATTTCAACGGACCAATCACGTTCGATTAATTATTTCAGGAGATAAGATCAATGAATATAGACAGAAACGCACCGGTGGGTGTGTTTGATTCCGGTATCGGAGGACTGACAGTAGCCCGGGAGATCATGCGCAATCTCCCATCGGAAAAAATCGTATATTTCGGAGACACAGCCAGAGTTCCCTATGGAAGCAAATCCAGAGAAACGGTGATCCGTTATTCCCGCCAGATCATTCATTTTCTGCAGGAACAGAAGGTGAAGGCCATTGTGGTGGCCTGTAATACAGCCAGTGCATTTGCTCTGGATGCGGTGAAGGATGAACTGGATATCCCGATCCTTGGAGTGATCGAGGCCGGTGCCAAAGTTGCTGCCCAGGAAACCAGAAATAAACGGGTGGGCATTATCGGAACGGTGGGCACGGTAGGAAGCGGTATCCATGCCTCTTATCTGAAGGAACTGGATCCGGAGATCACCGTGATCGGAAAAGCGTGCCCGCTGTTTGTTCCGCTGGTAGAAGAGGGCTGGTATCATGATCCGGTCACCGAGGAAGTTGCCAGAAGATATCTGAAGGAGCTTCAGGAGCAGGAAATCGATACACTGATCCTCGGATGTACGCACTATCCTCTTTTAAGATCTACCATCCGCAAGATCATGGGTGAGGAGGTCTGCCTTGTGAATCCTGCATATGAGACGGCGCTGGAGCTTAAAAAGTTACTCTCCAGACTGGATCTTGCCAGCAATGAGGTAGCACAGGAGGAATTCCCGTATCGCTTTTATGTAAGTGATCTTGCAGAGAAGTTTAAGGATTTTGCCAATTCCATCCTGCCGTATAACGTAGAAAAAACACAGAAGATCGATATTGAAAAATATTAAACAGATCTGTACATAAATGATAGGAGAAAAGAATGCAGAAAGAAGTTTTGATCCATGTAAGAGGGCTTCAGATGATGGATGCACAGGGGGATCAGGAACCTATAGAGATCATTGTTCCGGGACAGTATTATTTCCGCAATGGTTCTCATTATCTCAGATATGAGGAACTGCTGGATGAAACAGCAGAACCCACCATCAATTACATAAAAGTATCCGGAAAGGGTCTGGAAGTCAGCAAGAAGGGACTGGTCAATGTACACATGGTATTTGAACAGGGCAAAAAAAACATGACCTATTATACTACCCCTTACGGAACACTTCAGATGGGGATCTCAGCTACGAATCTGGAGCTGACGGAAAGCGAAGAGAACCTTCAGATCAAAGCAGATTATGCGCTGGATATGAATGAAGAACATGTGGCAGACTGCTATCTGGCGATCCAGGTACAGCCAAGAGACTGCAAGGATTTTGTTTTATAGATCCTGCAGAAAATAAAAGATATATAATTACACTACATAAGAACAGCCGCCATGCATCAGGGGAATTCCTGAAAGCATGGCGGCTGTTTTGGATTCTGATCATTTACGGAATCTTGCGAGGAAGCCTTTTTTCTTCTTCTGTGGTACTTCGAGAGAACCACGGATTCCTTTTACGCCAACGATGTAAAGACCGCTGACTTCAGCTTTGATCTCTTTTTTGACCGGGATCAGATCAAAAACTTTTTCATCTGCAATAAGGATGTTGATCTTCGGACCGACTTTGGCTTTTACGATCGGAAGCTTGGACCGGCGCATAAGCTTAGGTGTCTGGTCGATGACCATCTGTGGAAGTCCGGAATCTTTCAGCGGCATCCGTTTTTTATCGATGACCAGCATGGAAACTGTCTGCTTGTTAGCCTGGATCTGAGCCTGCTGTTCGTCCTGTTTTTTCTGAGCTTTTTTTCCGAAGAAATAGAGTGCGATCACTGCTGCGATCAGAATAACGAGGATGACCAGAAGAACGATGGTAACTGTACTCATTTGAGAATCCCCCTGTATATATATTTGTTTCGCAATCGGTTACATTACGCAAACAACATTTTAGCATTGTTTCGTCAAAAAGGCAATTAAAAAAGTGAAAAAGACAGGTGGAACGGTGGAAATTTCAGCAGTTACCAGTTATAATGATTACGATGCAGTTCATCTGTGTATGCTGCAGAGATTAGAGGACATAACTATCTTTGAGCTAACATATGTAATGGATAAACCAGAGATGGAGGAAATATTATATGAAAGAGAAAAAGCCCGGGGGAACCCGACCGGAAATGGGAACTCCGGAGTACGAAGAATGGCGGAAAGAGGTATTGAAACGCCGCAGAAAGCGCCAGCTGAAGGAACGCAGAAAACGTCTGGCTATCATAACAGCGGCAATGATCGTCGCAGTCGGGGCATCCGTAGGGGTCGGTGCGCTGAAGGGCAGAAGTGAGAAGGCTTCAAAAGAGAAGATGGTTTCTTCTGACAAACAGAAAGAACAGACTGTTTCCGGAGAAAAAGCTTTAGAAGCAGGTACTAAAAATACAGAGACCGCTTCCAAAGATACTCTCGCAGAGGCAGAGCTTCTGGCCAGTCAGTATAACTATGACAAAGCTATCGATCTTCTGAAAAAGGCTCCGTCCTATGATTCGGATAAGAAGATGCAAGCAGCTGCAAAAAAATACGAAGACATAAAAGCAACCTGTACGGCATGGCCCCTTGAAAAGGTGACACATGTCTTTTATCATATTCTGATCAAGGATCCATCCAAAGCGTTTGACGGAGACTACAAAGAAGCAGATTATAATCAGGTCATGACAACCATTGATGAGTTTAACAAGATCACGCAGACCATGTATGACAAGGGCTATGTGATGGTAAGCATCAAGGACATGGCAAAGGCAGACGACAACGGGAATATCACAGAGGGAGAGATCCTTCTTCCGCCTGGGAAAACGCCGTTTGTCCTCTCACAGGATGATGTATGCTATTATCATTACATGGACGGTGACGGCTATGCCACGAAGTTGATCGTGGATGATAAAGGAAAGATCCGCAATGAATATGTGGAAGATGACGGAAGCGTCTCCGTGGGAGATTACGACATGGTTCCGCTGATCGACCGTTTTGTGGAAAAGCATCCGGATTTCTCATATCGCGGTGCAAAAGGAATCCTGGCACTTACCGGATACAACGGGATCCTGGGATACCGGACCGACGAAAGCTATGAGACCCGTCCGGCAGATCTGGATGAAAATAAAGTACAGTGGCTGGATGCACATCCGGATTTCAGCCTGGAAAAAGAACGGGCAGCCGCAAAAAAGGTTGCCGATGCCATGAAGGCAGAAGGCTGGGAATTTGCGAGCCATACCTGGGGACATCAGAATGTGGGACAGGTCACACTGGAGAAGCTTCAGGCAGATACCGAACGTTTCAAGAAAAATGTAGATCCGCTGATCGGGGGAACGGATGTTATCATTTTTGCTTTTGGAACCGACATTACCAATGACCAGGAGTATTCCGGGGATAAATTCGAATATCTGAAGGGGCAGGGATATAATTATTACTGCAACGTGGATTCCAGCCAGTATTATGTACAGATCCGGGATCGGTACTTCCGTCAGGGAAGACGAAATCTGGATGGATACCGTATGTATTATAACCCGGAACTGTTATCCGATCTTTTTGACGTAAAAGATGTTTTTGATCCGGCAAGACCGACACCGGTACCGCCGATGTAACGGTCATATCTGGAGATACGAGGGGACTTTTAGAAAGGGGCATATATATTATTATGAAGAAAAAAATTGCAGGTGTACTGACAACAGTGCTTGCGGCGTCACTTCTTGTGGGCGGAAACCATCCGGTCACTGTTCAGGTGGACAATATGATCTCCGGGACACAGGATGACGAGGATACACAGTCTGATGAAGCGGAAGCAGAAGCTGCAGAAGCCGAAGAAGCCAAAGTAGCAGCGGATCCGGAGGACCAGCCGGCAGCTACCGAGACACCGAAGGAAGAAAAAAAGGCAGAAAAAGAAACACAGAAAAGGGAAGCTGCCGAGAACAGCTCCGACAGTACTTCCTCAGACGAAAAAACACTTCTCAAAAAAGCCAAAAAACTGGCACAGCAGTATGATTATACCGGCGCGATCTCCGTGCTGAAAAACAACTGGAAATTTGCTACCAGTGACAAGATGCAGGAAGCAGCAGCAGCCTACATGAAAAAAAGAGATGCCTGTGTGGAATATCCACTTGAGAATATCACCCATGTATTTTTTCATTCCCTGATCGTGAATACCTCACTGGCCTTTGACGGAGATTCCGATGAGGCCGGATATAATCAGATGATGACCACAGTCAGCGAATTCAAAAAAATGCTCCAGATCATGTATGATAAGGGTTACGTACTGGTGAGTCCTCATGATATGGCTGTGATCAATGATGACGGAACCATGAGCAAGGGAAAGATCATGCTGCCGGAAGGCAAGATCCCTTTTGTTCTTTCAGAGGATGACGTCAGCTACTATCATTATATGGACGGAGACGGATTTGCCACAAAGCTGGTGATCGACGACAACGGAGATATCAAATGCGAGTATAAGAAGGCAGACGGTACAGTTGTGACCGGAGATTACGATGTGGTGCCGATCCTGGATTCCTTTATCAAAGAACATCCGGATTTTTCCTATCATGGAAGAAAGGGTATCCTGGCAATGACCGGTTATAATGGTGTTCTGGGCTACCGTACAGATGGGGCATATAAGACCAAGAAGAATCTTCAGGATGACCAGAAGGCTTTTCTCAAGGCCAATCCGGATTTTGACTATGATAAAGAAGTAAAAGCAGCCAAAAAAGTGGCGAAGGCCATGAAAAAGGACGGGTGGGAATTTGCAAGCCATACCTGGGGTCACAGAAACGCTACAAGCTCCACAGCAGCGGAGTTGAAGACCGATAATAAAAAATGGGAAAAATATGTGGCACCCATCCTCGGAAAAACCGATATGATCATTTTTGCCTTTGGTGCGGATATCGGCGACTGGGAAGGATACACCTCGGATAATGAGAAGTATGAGTATTACAAAAGCCGTGGCTACCGCTATTTCTGCAATGTAGATTCCAGTCAGTATTTTGTGCAGATCACAAGTGAATATTTCCGTCAGGGAAGACGGAATCTGGATGGATACAGAATGTATTACAATCCGGATATGCTCAGTGACCTGTTTGATGTATCGGAGGTGTGGGATTCTTCCAGACCGACACCGGTACCGGAAATGTAAGACAGCAAACACACTTTACAAATCTGTATAAAAAAAGATTATAATCGAACCGACAGTACTTGATGAAGGGAGTAGGTTATGAAGAAAAAAGCATATCTCATGGTTCTTGCACTGTGTGCGGCACTGGCGATCACTGCATGTGGCACATCAACAGACCAGAAAGATGACAAAAAACCTGCAGCAGAAGCGCAGGATACAACAGATAAAGAAGATTCCAGATCTGCAGATTCCAAAGAGTCAGAAGAAACGGATTCCAATAAAGACAGCGAAGAGGCAGCCTCCGGAGACACAAGGCTTGTTTCCGTGGATGATGTGAGCAAATATGTGACCATCGGAGAATATAAGGGGCTGACTCTTGATAACACAGTAGAAGCCGTAACCGATGATATGGTTGACGGAAGGATCAAGGAAGAGCTTCAGAACAAGGCTGAGGAAGTAACGGAAGGCAGTGTTCAGAACGGAGATGTGGTTACCATTAATTATGTGGGAACCAAGGACGGAGTGGCTTTTGACGGCGGTACTGCAAATAATTATGAGCTGACCATAGGCTCCGGAACGTTTATCGACGGATTTGAGGACGGGATCATCGGAATGAAAAAAGGTGAGACTAAGGATCTCGATCTGACTTTCCCGAAGGAATACTCTTCGGAAGAGCTGGCCGGACAGGAAGTGGTATTTAAGGTCACTCTGCAGAGCTTTAAGCGTGCACCTGAGCTTACCGATACCTGGGTAGCCAAGAATACAGACTGCAAGAGTGTGGATGATTACAAGAAGGAAATCCGTACTACACTGGAGGATGAAGCGAAGACAAGTGCACAGAACACATTGCGTGAAACTGCATGGAACACAGTGCTCTCAGCATCTGAAGTGAAGGAATATCCACAGGAGGATCTGGATACAGCCAAGACAGAGTTTCGCAGTCTGTATGAGAATTATGCAAAACAGGGTGATATGACGCTGGAGGATTTTGTAAAAGCTCAGGGAATCTCCATGGATGATTTTGAGGAGCAGAGCGGTCAGTATGCGGAGTTTAAAGTAAAGCAGAACCTGATCGTACAGGGGATCATGGATGCGGAGAATATGACACTTGAAGACAAAAAATCTCTCAGTATCCAGGATGAACTGATCAAAGCATACAGTGTGAAGGATCTGGCTGCGCTGGTAGATAAATACGGACAGGCAGCCGTGGATGAATCCATCGGACTTCTCAGAGTGGAAGATTTTATCCTGGACAATGCAACGGTTGAGGAGAAGGTTTCTGCCGGTGATACCCAGGGAGTAAACGGAGATGATCCTTCCTCGGACGGAAGCAGTGCGGAAGGTACCGTGGATGAAGAGCTGGAAGCGGCAGAGGCTACAGATATGGTGCCGGAAGACGGCGAGGCGGATCAGGATGCAGACAGCAGCACATCGGATGCAGCGGGTCAGGAGTGATCTGACAGTATCAGCAGCTAAAAAAGTGTGGTGCCCGGAATGTGTTTCGGGTGCCATTTTTTTTACATGTGCATCGCGAAGTGTGTTACTGAGAACGGAGTGAACAGTAACAAATTAAGAGATTCTTTCGGGAATTTCCATTGTATTTAAGCGTTAAATGCGGTATGATTAAAGACAGACATTAAATATCAAAGAAAGATATGAGTATATAAACGGGGATGTAAAAAATGGACAAAAGAGTTTTGCGTGAGAGGATGCGCAGAAAACAGCAGCAGTTAAGACGGCGGCGGATGATGAAGCGGATAACCTGTGTAGTTGCGGCGATTCTTCTGCTGGTTTTTGTTGTTCGAGGGGTAATTCTTCCCATCGTCAACCATGCAGGCGGCGGAAGCAATAAGGATGCGGAGACAGTAAATGTCCAGGCAAATACCGCCGGAGCTTCCACAGGCAGCAGTACGAAGGACGGTACGGCATCGACGGATACGGCTGCTTCGGATACAGACAGCGCGGATTCCGGTACGGATGCAACGGTGATGCCGGTAAAGGGCAGTGCAGCAGGCGAAAGGCTTTCTGTTATGACTCCGGGATGGCATGAGGATTCTACAGGAAAGTGGTATCAGAATCCGGATGGTACATATTATGTAAATGGTTTTGCGGATATTGACGGAACAACATACAGCTTTGATAAAAAGGGATACATGCAGACCGGATGGGTGGAGAAAGGTGTGAAGGACTATTATTTTAATGAGGATGGCTCTTATGATCCTTCCAAGAAGCGCCCGATGATCGCTCTGACCTTTGATGATGGTCCTGGAGAGTATACAGAGACACTTCTTGATACTGTTGAGAAATACAATATCCATGTTACGTTCTTTATGCTGGGACAGAATGTGGAGGGCCGTGAATCTACCATACAGCGAATGGTAAAGCTTGGCTGCGAGATCGGTAACCATACCTGGGATCATCCGGAACAGACACTGCCGAATATGGATCTGGATTCTGTTATGCAGGAGTTCCAGAAGACGGATGATGCACTGGTAAAAGCCTGTGGGCAGGCATCAACAGTATGTCGTGCACCGTATGGCGCGATCACAGATGAGCAGATGAGTGCAGTTGGCAAGCCTTTCTTCATGTGGTCTACGGATTCTCTGGACTGGAAGCTGATGGATGCGGATGCAGATTATAACCAGATCATGAATGATTCCTCACTGGGAGACGGTTCTATCATCCTGATGCATGATATTCATGAACCATCTGTGAAGTGTGCCACAGAGAAGCTGATCCCGGCACTGATCGACCAGGGATATAAGCTTGTAACAGTCAGCGAGCTTGCAGAAGCGAAGGATGTTACGTTACAGAGTGCTTCCTATTCTGACTTCTGGGACAGCTCTCTTCAGGCTGGTCGTGTTGCAGGATATGCAGGAAATTCCAGCGATTCAGAGGATTCCTCTGAGGATGGCTCCGATGGAAGCGATTCTTCTGACGGATCGGATGTCAGTGACGGATCTTCCGATGAAGGGGACTATTCCGATGGTTCTGACGAAAGTGATTATTCGGATGGATCTTCCGATGATGGAAGCTATGATGATGGTTCCTACGACGAATCTTATGACGATGGAAGCGAAGAATATTAAAAAATGACAGGAGAGACCTGAATGACAAAATGTGCGTCATTCAGGTCTCTTTTTTGACTTTATCTGACACTGTCGGATAATAGACACATATTAGCCGGAGAGGGTTTTTCCTTGACTGAAAATATGGGGATTGGTATAATTATAGAATAAAAAATTCCACTTAAAATTGGGGAATGGACGGTGGCAGAACTATAAAGGGAGGTACCTGAAAATGGGAAAGAAATTACAATTTACGGAGCTTGACCAGTATCTGTTTGGTCAGGGCACGAATTATGATATTTACAGGAAGCTGGGAGCACATCCAGATACGCAGAACCGAAAAAAGGGGGTTTATTTTGCAGTGTGGGCACCTAATGCACAGGCGGTTTCTGTTATAGGTGAATTCAACGAATGGGATACGGAGAAGAATCCCATGAAAAAAGTTGGACCCATTGGCGTTTATGAGACATTTGTACCGGGAGCGAAGATCGGACAGCTGTATAAATTTTACATTACAGGTGCACATGGTGAGGAGCTTTACAAGGCAGATCCATATGCCAATGCCGCTGAAATGCGTCCCGGAACAGCTTCTCGTATTACAGATATCACCAACTATAAATGGAAAGATGATACCTGGATGAAAAATCGCGAGAACTTTGATCCGGACACAAGTGCCATGTCTATCTATGAGGTGCATCCGGGTTCCTGGATGAAGCATCCGCAGACAGCAGAGGATGAGGATGGTTTCTATTCCTACAGAGAACTGGCGCCGAAGCTTGCACAGTATGTCAAAAAAATGGGATACACCCATGTGGAGCTTATGGGTATTGCAGAGCATCCTTTTGACGGTTCCTGGGGCTATCAGGTAACCGGCTATTACGCACCGACTTCCCGCTACGGAACACCGCAGGATTTCAAATATCTGGTGGATTATCTTCACCGTCAGAAAATCGGTATCATTCTTGACTGGGTACCGGCACATTTTCCGAAGGATGCACACGGACTGGTTAACTTTGACGGAACTGCTGTATATGAGCATGCAGATCCGAGACAGGGTGAGCATCCGGATTGGGGAACCAAGATCTACAATTACGGACGTCCGGAGGTGAAGAATTTCCTGATCGCAAACGCTCTTTACTGGGTAGAGGAATGCCACGTTGATGGTCTTCGTGTAGATGCGGTTGCATCCATGCTCTACCTGGATTACGGTAAGAAAGACGGTGAGTGGATCGCCAATAAATACGGCGGAAACAAGAATCTGGAGGCTATTGAATTTTTTAAGCATCTGAATACCGTTGTTCTCGGAAGAAATCATGGAACTGTCATGATCGCAGAGGAATCTACCGCATGGCCGATGGTAACAGGTAAGGCAGAAGACGACGGGCTTGGATTCTCTCTGAAGTGGAATATGGGCTGGATGAACGACTTCCTGGAATACATGAAGCTAGATCCATATTTCCGTAAATTTAATCATAATAAGATGACATTTTCTATGACTTATGCATACAGTGAGAAATATGTTCTGGTTCTGTCTCATGATGAGGTAGTACATCTGAAGTGTTCTATGCTGGAGAAGATGCCAGGAGAGCTGGATGATAAATTCAAGAACCTGAAGGCCGGATATACTTTTATGTTCGGGCATCCGGGTAAGAAGCTTCTGTTTATGGGACAGGATTTCGGACAGCTGCGTGAGTGGAGTGAGGCCAGAGAGCTTGACTGGTATCTTCTTGGCGAGGAAAATCATCAGAAGCTGCAGCAGTATGTCAGTGATCTTCTGCATATCTACCGCAAATATCCGGCACTTTACGGTGCAGATAATGATCCATCTGCATTTGAGTGGATCAATGCCAACGATGGCGACAGAAGTATCTTCAGCTTTGTGAGAAAATCTCCTACAAGACGTAATAATATCCTGATAGTATGCAACTTTACACCGGTAGCACGTCCGGATTACCGTGTAGGCGTTCCGAAGAAAAAACAGTACAAGCTGATCATGGATGAGCAGGGGCTTCTTCCGAAGGGCAAGGTATTTAAAGCCGAAAAGAAAAATTGTGACAACCGGGAATTTTCTTTTGCATATCCGTTGGAAGCTTATGGAGTTGGTATATTTACATACTGATATTCTGTATAGCGAAATCTTTGAAAGAAAATATAAAAGATAAAATAAAAATACCGGAGATCTGTGTACCTTTGAAGTGTTGGCTTCAGAGGTGCCGGATCTCCGGTATTTTATGGATCTGGGTATAAACTGGTTACGAAAAGTTATCGCTATTCTTCGCTATCATCGTAGGAACCATCATCGTAGGAACCATCATCGTAGGAACCATCATCGTAGGAACCATCATCGTAG
>OIBA01000322.1_pt1 | contig 21202 bp, 19 predicted proteins | sample 1580931 | NCBI WGS metagenome assembly OIBA01 (sample SAMEA3882548, study PRJEB24775) | human gut metagenome | biome: human-associated habitat; feature: intestine environment; material: feces | place: Netherlands | collected 2009/2010
CTCTTCCGATCTGCCTAATTAGGTCATCTGTGCCAGCTTGTCCATTGGTACATCCAGCTGTGGAATGCTTTCAGGCACGAACAGTCCGCCGTCCTCAGAAAGGCCCTTAAGTATGGCCATAGACGCTGTAACTGCCTGCTCTTTTCCTCTGGTGCTCTTGTACAATACCTGCATTGGTGTTCCGCCTTTCTATTGTAAGATATTCGTTTTCTTTTCAACGTTATCACATTATAGCATGGAATTATGGAAAATGCCACCACTTTTAAAAAAGAATCTGTCTTGCCCAATCCCCCCCTGTGATCAGACAGATATTCACAGCTTTCGGATAAAAAGAAACCGCCGGTCTGTTTCTGCCGGCGGTTGGTTCCTTCTGTACTGCATCAGTTCTTCCTATTTATATGTATAAAATTCATGGACCCCGTATTTAAAGAGCCTCTTCAGGTCCTTTTCAAACCATTTCACATTATGTTCCTCTGCTGCAGATTTCTGGATAAAGAACAGTGCACCTTCAGAATAATCCGTACCCTTCAGCGCCTGCTTGACCGCTTCCCTTGTTTCATCGGAAACTGCAACTTCATTGATCCTGCCATCATAGGTCGGTGAAAACTGTGGAACGCCGTCACTGTTATCCCAGACAACCTCTGTCACCGTATTCGGAAAATCTTCGCTTTTTACACGGTTCATGATGACATTGGCCACCAGAACACGGCCCTTGATATCTTCACTTCCTGCTTCTGCCTCCACGATCCTCAGAAGTGTATCATAGTCTTCATCTGACATCAGTGTGGGATTTTCTGCCAGTGTGATCGACCTTGCATCAAGTTCATTTACTTTGTTTTCCATAGAGGAGCTTACATTAAGATCTGCAGCAGTATTGGTTACTTTCTGTACTCTCTGGCCTACGATCACCTGCTCACAGGAACTTCCGATCCTTGTAACCGTGCTTCCGGATAATGGTGTATCCGTAACTCCTGAAACCACACCTGCGATCCCGGTAGGAACAGCAACCTCTTCATAGGGAGAGCCCTCTCCTCCATCCGAAGCTGCATAAACCTTGCCACCCTCACTTTCTGCAAATGTCCTTGTCCCCAGAGAAATAACCATCGCCAAAACTGCACATAATGTCAGCACTGCAAAACTGCGCGCGGAATTTCCTCCGGTTTTTCCATTTCTACGTTCATCCTGCACTCCGTCAGCCTCGCGTAAATCTTTCTCAACTTTCATAATCTCATTCCTTGCGTTTCATTTTCTGTAACAGCCCATAATCCTCCGATGCGACATCACAGCCCCCATTATCATCGCTTCCCGGATAAATACGGATCATTACGATTTCCTTTACATGTTTGTAACATTTTTGTAATGTATGGGAAAATTATATTTAATAATATTGAATATGTCAAGCTTTTTCCCGTATTTAACGCTTCAACGGCGGTATTTGTGTTTTATCCACACCTTATCCACATGTATTCCACATAAAATCCACATAAAACCGCAGAGTTATCCACACTCATGCCGTATTTCATTTCAGAAAAAAAAGGCAGATAGCGTCTCTATCTCCGTCCAATGTTGTACACCCACTTTCCGGAAATCGTACTTCTATCTGCCTGTTTATCCTTTTTCAGAACAGTTTTTTCCTCTGTTATTTACAGATTTGATTATAATATTTTGTTTTCAGTCAGTCAAGGATTTTTGCTCGACCAGATCCGACGCCTTATGCAAAACGGCACAATGCCTGCACGAAAAGTGTCGCATAAACGCACAGATCGATACTCCAAGCTCCCAGAAACAGTCCCCATGGTGTTTCCCCGGCTCCTTCGGCAAACCGTTTGGGCTTCAGCGCAAGGATCAGCGGAAAAAGAAGCGGCAGAAAATACCGTCCCTGCACGCCCAGGATCTTATCGTAGCCATAGGCTGTCCACTGTCCATATAACGTTACAAAGATCAGCGCAAATACCAGGAGACTGACTCCTCCCAGAATGCCCTTTGCCGGAAAATCCAGACGGATTCCCGATATATCATCATTCCCGGAAACCTGAAGGACCAGGATCAAAAGATATCCCATTGCCAGCAGGGCACAGACAGGAATGTTCAGCCATCCAAGATTACTTCCTATCATTTCTGTAAGATAGGTCACACCAAAATTATCCAGGCTCCGCACAAAAGTCAGGACAAAGGCAGCCGGATCCTTCAGGATCCCCACAAGCTGTGCAGCTGTATCCACACCTGGCTGTGACTCACAGAGATATCGGGATGCAATGACCAGCCAGCCGAAACTTAAGATCAGGATCACAGCTCCTGCACAGACCACATGAAACCAGTAATTTTTTCTGCTTTTAAACCGTTCTTTCGGGATCAGGAACAGGAGCAGGCAAAACGGCATGTAAACCACTTTGCAAAGACACAGGAATCCGGTCAGCACGTACATCCATATCAGCTGTCTTCTACTCATCACTTCTTTTTGTTTATATCGCATAGCCAGTACAAAGGCAGCCAGAGCAACCGTCAGAGCCAGGGCCAGGGCATCTGCTGACATGGAATTTGCTGACTGGATATTCACAGGTACCAGCCCCAGAAGTACGAGGAAATTTTTCCCAACAGGCGTCAGACGAATGGCAAAGAAAAAGAACAGTCCAAACATAAGCATATTGGCGATCCTTCCCGCATAGGCAAGAACCATCGGCCGGTCCGTAAACAGATCTGCAATGCGGATCCCTACTGCCTGGGGAAGATACGAAGTAGGTGCATACAAGGCTGTATTTCCAAATCCGTAAAACTGTGTTTTTTCCCGGTCGATACGCTGATCTGCATTCTCTCCGATATCCCATAATGATACATGATCCTTGGCGGAAAATTCCGGAACCAGACCACTGTTAAACGTCCTTCCATATGAGAATAAGTCGTTTCCTCCGTTGCCTTCCGACGTCAGATATCCTCTGGAAACCTCATAGCTTCTCAAATAATGGCTGTACTCATCCGGCGAATTAAAGGCCGGAACCGCCGCCAGCGTACAGATACTCATAAAAATATAAACAACGGCAAACACCACTTCTGCCCGGAGCTGTCTGCGTTTCAGAAATGCAAAGATCACCAGCATCACAGCTACCGCCGCTCCAATCACCAGAAACACCAGTGATTTTGGAAATGGCCTGGAAATGATCCGATAGGCAAGTGTCTGTGTATCATCCTTCTGGCTCACCAGCCCTGCAGCCACTCCGGTATCCCCTTTTGCGCCATCTAAAACAATCCGGAATTTCTGCCCCTTACATTCCGTAAGCTTCTGGTCAAGCCGGAAGTACGTGGTATCCCCCGACGATATGGTCAGTCTGCTGGCCTGCCAGCTCTGGATCTCCCTTTCATTCTGATACAGCGTTACCTGAAACGTTCCAGCAACCGATGCACTCTCTGTAGAAAGAAAAAGCTCCACACCGGACAGACGGTTCGTTTTGCAGGTAAACTCCTCTTCAAAGCTTCCTCCCGCACCGATCATAGACCAGGTATCCGGTCTTGCCTGCTGCTTTACATTTCCGAGGATCTCCGAATCACTAAGCAGATATGCGGAAAAGATCAGGATCATTCCCCATATCAGCAGATATTTCAGAGCGTTTTTCAGCTCTGCAGACAGGCTGTATGAGCTCCTGTTTTTTTTCTTATTTTTCATAATATCCCTCTTACTCACTGTTATTTTCACATTCCGCACTATTATAGCATCTGCACGGCAAAAAAAGAAGCTGCGTTTTATGGCAGCTTCTCATTTTTTTGTAAACCTATCCGGAACCGGATGCTTATCGATTGTTGATCGCAGTTACCAGTGCATCAATAGAGGCACGGATGATATCCTGATCAACACCCGCTCCCCAGGCAAGCGTTCCATCCGGTTTACGGATTCCCACATAAGCGATAGCCTTGGAGGAAGAACTCTGCTCCAGAGCATGCTCCTGATAAGTCTCCAGTGTGTATTTCAGTTCGTAAGCTTTCTTCAGTGCATTGCTTACCGCATCCAGACGACCATTTCCGGAAGCCTCTGTAACGATGGTTTTTCCACGGAATGTAGAAGTAACCCGTGTTACGATGCCGTCTTCCTTCTGCTGGAAATGAACCTCATTGATGCTGTATGGTTCAACCACATTTTCGAAGGTAGATTTAAACAGACTGAAGATCTCGTCCGGATGAAGCTCTTTGTGCTTGTGATCGGACACTGCTTTGGCTGCATAGCCCATAGCCTCGCGCATTTTCGGAGGAAGGTTCAGGCCAAACTTTGTCTCCAGTATATAGCCTACACCGCCCTTTCCGGACTGGCTGTTGATACGGATAACATCTGCGTCGTAGTTTCTTCCCACATCTGTCGGATCGATCGGCAGATACGGAACAGTCCAGTGCTCCAGATCTCCGTTCTCTCTCCAGTGCATACCCTTTGCGATGGCATCCTGATGAGATCCGGAAAATGCAGCAAATACAAGAGCTCCACTGTACGGACTTCTTTCATAGATCTGCATTCCGGTACATTTCTCATAAACCTCACAAATATGCGGCATATCAGAAAAATCAATCTTCGGGTCCACACCCTGGGAATACATATTCATACCAAGCGTTACAATATCCACATTACCGGTACGCTCACCATTTCCGAACAAAGTTCCCTCAATTCGGTCAGCACCTGCAAGAAGACCCATCTCGGAGTCTGCAACGCCACATCCACGATCATTGTGCGGATGAAGAGAAACGATCACGTTTTCACGGTATTTCAGATTATCACACATGTATTCCACCTGACTTGCATACACATGCGGCATAGAATGCTCAACCGTAACAGGCAGGTTGATGATCGCTTTGTTATCTGCAGTGGGCTGCCATACATCCAGAACCGCATTGCACACCTCCAGTGCATACTCCGGCTCTGTTCCCGTAAAGCTCTCCGGGCTGTACTCAAACTGAAAATTGCCTTCTGTCTCATCAGCCAGCTTTTTCAGAAGTGCAGCGCCATCTACTGCGATCTTCAGGATCTCCTCTTTTGATTTTTTGAATACCTGCTCTCTCTGAGATACGGATGTGGAATTGTATACATGAACGATCGCTTTTGGGGCGCCTTTAACAGCTTCAAAAGTCTTACGGATGATATGCTCTCTTGCCTGAGTCAGCACCTGGATCGTTACATCCTTCGGGATCAGATCCTGCTCGATCAGCGTACGGAGAAACTCATACTCTGTCTCAGAAGCAGCCGGAAATCCAACCTCGATCTCTTTAAAACCAATCTTTACAAGAAGCTTGAAAAATTCCACTTTCTGCTCCAGGCTCATCGGGATCACAAGTGCCTGATTTCCGTCACGAAGGTCTACAGAGCACCAGATCGGGGCCTTATCCACATATTCTTTCTCCGCCCATTTCATACATTTCACCGGCGGCATGTAATACTGACGTTTGTACTTGGATGGTGTCATCATTTTGTTTTCCTCCACTTTCTGTTTCCATTAAAATTTCTCTTTGGTTTCTGTTTTTGATATAAAGACATAAAAAAAATCTTCCGACTCTGCAGATTCTGCAAGAGACGAAAGACAACTGCTGTCCTACGCGGTACCACTCTTATTTCATGAATAAAAATTCACACACTTGACAGATACGGAATGTATATACATCCTTATATCCTCTCCGGATAACGGCGGACACCGTCTGCGTCTACTCTCTTATATAATATATAAAGATTTCAGGCAGATGCTCCGAGGCGAGTTCCACAAATCCCTTCCGCTGCTTCTCACCGGACAGCAGCTCTCTGTGCTCCGTTCTCTTGTGTACTATTCCTCATCTACGCATTTTCTTTTTGAAACTGGTATTAGGTTAACACGTTATGGAAGATTTGTCAACGAAATTTTAGCGATGCACCGCGCAAAAATTTCAGTGCATCACTCACGAACAGCAATCCGGGCTGATCCGTTTCTCTGTCTTCCTGCTATCTGCGGCAGACATTATTCGGCTCCCCGCCTGACTGAAAGCTGATGACCAATCCAGTACACAGTCCCGCCAATACCTCCTCCAAGAGTATTATATGTCAGATCAGAAACCTGGAACGTCCCAAGCCTCAGGAAAAGCTGCAGAAGTTCAATGGACAGTGAGAATACAAAGGTAATCTTAAGTCCGGTCCACACAATATTCAAGAATGTTGTTTTTTTCAATATTTTCTTTCCTGCGGTCCAGAACAGCAGGATCGTGAACGGAATGAACAGCATCAGATTCTCAATACACTCAGTTGTGAGATATCTGGTACCATCCTCTCCATATTTCCAGATCCACCAGTTCGCCATCACATCCGAAAGGGGATTCATCCACATATCCCGGTTCAGCAGCGTGCGAAACAAGATCATGGTTGTATAAAAGGTCAGAAAAAACAGCTTCCGAAAAAAAGCATTTCCTCTGAAATACTGCCACCACACGGAAAAAGCGCCCCTGATTCCCCTTCCACCTGTCTCATTATGGTAGGCAAAGAGATAAAAAAAAGTACCATCACAGACAGGATCACAGAAAACCAAAATGGCTGGTACAAAGCTGTCAGTACACTTGTAATAATACTTGATATGATGTCTTTCATTATAAGTCCTTTCACATAAACCAGACAGTCGACCATTCTTCTGTCCGGCAGCTCTGTCATTATTCCTACCTATATTACTACACTCTTCCCACAAAAGCCAGAAAAAGATATCTCTCACCGCTCTGTCAAGCGACCTGCATATCGTTTTTATATTTCTGAAAATGTGAGAGGCAAGGGATATTCGCAATTGAAGCAGGGGACTTACTTGATTCGGCTAAACTGCAATATTTTTTTATTTTCAACAAATTTTTGTTATATTTTACCAGCAAAACATGCTATAGTTCATAGTAAGAAAAACATTTCGGAGGTATTTTTAATGAAACGTGATCTGAAAAAAATCGTAAGCCAGATGACACTGGAAGAAAAAGCCGGCATGTGCTCAGGTCTTGATTTCTGGCATCTGAAACATGTGGAACGCTTGGGGATCCCGGAAGTAATGGTCAGCGACGGCCCTCACGGACTTCGTAAGCAGGATGACAAGGGCGATCATCTTGGAATGAATGACAGCATCAAAGCTGTCTGCTTCCCGCCGGCCGCTTTAAGCGCCTGCTCCTTTGACCGCAAGCTGGTGGAAGAAATGGGCAAAACCATCGGAAAAGAAGCTCAGGCCAACGATGTATCCATAGTTCTCGGACCGGCCGTAAACATCAAACGTTCTCCTCTCTGCGGAAGAAACTTCGAATATTATTCCGAGGATCCATATCTCGCAGGTGAGATCGCAGCCGCTTTTATAAACGGAGTACAGTCCCAGCATGTAGGAACCTCTATCAAGCACTTTGCAGCAAACAACCAGGAATATCACCGCATGAGCAATTCTTCCGAGGCTGATGAGCGCACTTTACGTGAGATCTATTTCCCTGCATTCGAAACCGCAGTAAAAAAAGCTCAGCCATACACCTTCATGTGCTCCTACAACCAGATCAACGGCACTTTCGCATCTGAGAATAAATGGCTTCTCACAGATGTTCTCCGCGGTGACTGGGGCTTCAAGGGCTATGTAATGTCCGACTGGGGTGCAGTCAATGACCGCGTCAAAGGTCTTGAGGCAGGTCTTGAGCTGGAAATGCCTTCCTCCAATGGGGTCAACGATGCCCTCATCGTACAGGCCGTAAAAGACGGCTCCCTCAAGGAAGACATTCTTGACCAGGCTGTTGAACGCATTCTACGCATAATTTTTGAATATGCAGACAACCGGGCACCGCAGGAATTCACCATGGAAAAAGACCATGAAGAAGCACGCCACATTGCCGAAGAATCTATGGTTCTTCTGAAAAACGATGAGCAGATCCTCCCTCTGAAAGCATCCGAGAAAATTGCTTTCATCGGTGGTTTTGCAAAGAAGCCTCGTTTCCAGGGCGGCGGAAGCTCTCATATCAACTGCTTCAAGATCACAAACGCACTGGATTCCGTTCCTTCCGATGCACAGGTTACTTATGCAGAAGGTTTTCCTGCAGACAAAGATCTCTACGATGACGCACTTGCAGCTGAAGCGATCAAAGCTGCTGCCGCCGCTGACAAGGTTGTGATCTTCGCCGGACTTCCGGACAGCTTTGAATCTGAAGGATACGATCGTTCCCACATGAGGCTTCCTGAATGCCAGAACCGTCTCATTGCTGAGATTCTTAAAGTACAGCCGAATACCGTGATCGTCCTCCACAACGGTTCCCCCGTGGAGCTGCCATGGCTCAATGATATAAAAGGCCTTCTGGAAGCATACCTCGGCGGTCAGGCAGGCGGTACCGCTGTCGCAAACATCCTTTACGGAAAAGTAAATCCAAGCGGCAAGCTTGCCGAGACAATACCGCTCAAGCTCTCCGACAATCCATCTTACCTGAACTTCGGCGGCGGTGAAAAGGTTGAATACCGTGAAGGCGTATTCGTAGGCTATCGCTACTACGATAAAAAAGAAATGGGTGTAGCATATCCGTTTGGCTATGGACTCTCCTACACTACCTTTGCCTGCAGCGACCTGAAGATCTCCAATGAAAATCCTACAGACAAAGACACCATCACCGTTTCGGTTGATGTAACAAACACAGGAAATATGGCAGGAAAAGAAGTCGTACAGCTCTATGTCAAAGACTGTACCAGTTCCGCGATCCGCCCAGAAAAAGAGCTCAAGGGCTTCGAAAAGGTTTTCCTGAATCCAGGCGAAACCAAAACAGTAACCATGGAGCTGGACAAGAGAAGCTTCGCATGGTACAATACAGAACTTCATGACTGGTTCGCAGCCAGCGGCGAATATAAGCTCCTTGTCGGTACCTCTTCCAGAGATATCCATCTTGAAGGCAGGATCCATCTGAACAGCAGCCAGGAGCTTCCGATGCATGTTCATATGAACACCACCCTGGGCGAACTGTTCCGCAACCCGAAAACAAGCGAAACAGCAAAAGAACTGACAGCAAAATATATCTCAGCCATGAACGTTGGTGAAGAGTCCTCTTCTGAAGCCGCTTCCGAAGCTATCACTGAAGAAATGACAGAAGCCATGACCGACTCCATGCCATTACGTGCGCTGGTAAGCTTCGGCGGGTATTCCAGAGAAGAACTTACAGAAATTATTGAAAAATTAAATAAACTGGTATAATTTCACAGCGCATCATCCGCCGAACGAATTATACTTACATAAAAAAGCTGACAGAATAAACCTGCTTTTACAATGACACAGGTTCGTACTTCTGTCAGCTTTTTGATTTTTTATATTGCTCGATCTGCGATGCACCCATATTTTACACACCCCTTTTTTGCCTGTAGATTTCCTTAAGATCCTCCACTGCCATCTCCGGATCCATCGTGTGAAACATCAGGTAATTTACATTCATGGTTTTTGCCGGAGCCTGACGATAAATCTCTCACTGTTATAATGCTCTTTCCACGCTAACTCAAACAACCTGCCCTGAATATCACAAAGCTTCAGTTCTATCGAATCCATTATTTTCACCTACTTCTGTCTTGCACTGTCAATGATTTCATCAAAATACTTACCTTCACGGCGATAGTCTCTACATATCCGATTAGCCAAGGAAATATTTCCTTTCAATCCCGACTCAGAACCATGAAACAAAATTTCTCTATACGGATTACTTTTCGCAATTTCCTGTGCCTGTTCTCTGATTGACTCCTCTACTACTTCAGCCAAATCTATTTTTTCCTTCTGGCATATAGAGATAAGCTTCTCCTGGGCAGCTTTACCCGGAATCCCATCCTCATTTTCCCAACGCTTCACTGTAACAGCTGTAACGTTCATCTCATCAGCCATTTTTTCCTGATCCCATTGTAAACTTTCACGAATCCTATAAATTGTATTCACTAAAATCACCACTTTATATGTCTGTTATGTTCAAAAGGTTCCATAGCATCAATTATATATAAAATAATGATACCATGAAACCTTTTTTTCGTAAAGTTGCCTATCATTGGTAAGTGCCTCAAAACATGGCGTAGTGACGAATGGATCTCTTCTTGATATACTGAGAAAAACTTGATATTAAGGAGGAGGAGAATCTTATGTCCAGAACAAGTCAGGAATCATCAACAGCTTTTGGTATAAATATGCGTGAAACAGAATGATATTATTTAGCGGTACTTCGTACCGTTAAAAATGGAATAGCCGTTCCGCAGTAGCGGAACTGGCATTCCGTTTAAGCATAATTTGCACACAAGTGTAAGGCCGACGATCAGAAAAGCCACGATTGCAAACAGAACCCATCTTCCAACGGATACCACTTTATAATAAACCTGAATTATTCACGGCTGTGCCGTGAAAGTGGCTGAAAGCCACACAGTTACTGTGTTTAAGTTGTTTATTGCATTTCATCTTTTAAGTGAATAGAAAAAGAGACCAAATATGTGGTAAAATTTAGGTGTCGAATCCAAATACATACCACAGAAAGGGGCTCTCTATGAATATTTTAAACACCTTAACACTGAAAAGCAATAGACAAATTAAAATAAATTTTGACGGAGGTGATTATCCTCCGATGCAGGACTTCTTCTGATAAAGGAATTCGCTGCAAAAATCGGCTTTTCAAAGCTGATAAAAAAGAAATTTAAAGCCAATGATAAGTCTGTCCTCTTTCACAAAGACGATGAAAATCTGATGCAGATGATTTATCGGATCCTCTCTGCTTATTTCGAAGATGACTGTTCTGATGAATTGACTTTGGATCCTGTTTTCAATGCGATCCTTGAAAAAGACCGTCTGGCTTCGCAGCCGACATTGTCAAGATTTTTAACCGTATGGATGAGGATACCCTCCTGCAGTTTGATGACATTGACAAATGTCTCAGGGACATCATCTATTCTATCAAGCGTCCGGAGCATATGCTTCTGGACCTGGACAGCACTTTGTTTGGCACTTATGGTAGTCAAGAAGGGGAAGGCTTCAACTTCCATTATCAGGCACACGGATATCATCCGTTACTGTGCTATGATGGATTGACTGGATATCTGCTCAAAGCAGAACTTCGTGATGGAACACTCCACTGTAGCAACGATGCAGATAAATTTATGGAGCCCCTCTTTCTGGAATACCTGGAAAGAGGGATTAAAACTTATCTTCGTGGAGACAGCGGATTTTCATCTCCTAGGCTTTATAAAATCTGTGAGATGAATGGCTGTTCCTATGCCATCCGTCTAAAACAGAATTCTTCACTCCTTGCCTTGCTTCCGATAAAGAGGAAGACTTGTACAAAGCGACCAAAGAAGATCAGATCCGTTATGCGGTAATTTATGGTGAATTCATGTATCAGGCTGGTCCATGGGACTATCCAAGACGTGTGGTTTTCAAAATCGAGAAACCATACGGTCAGCTGATGCACATGTACACCTTTATTGTTACAAACATGGATATGGAGCCCTATCAGATCATTCAGTTTTACTGTGGTCGTAGCAGAATGGAAAACTTTATCAAGGAAGGCAAAAGCGGATTTGATTTTGCTGCTGTCAGCAGTCATTCCAAAGTAGTAAATGCAAACCGCATGAGGCTTCACATGCTTGCGTACAACTTATTCAATTGGTTCAGACGATTGGTACTTCCTGCAAATATGCGAAAGCAACAGGTGGATACCATTCGTTTAAAGCTGATAAAGATTGCCGCAAGAGCAGTCCGTTCAGCAAGATATATCACTTTCAAACTGTGTAGTAGCTGTCCTTATAAAAAGGAATTTTACAGGCCGCTGGAAAATATCCAGCGGCGACTGTACAATTGGAATAGCAACTATTAACTTACCTTGACAGTTCAAAGTGGTGGAATCAAATTTCACAGGGGGGGTAGTTTACCCATTTTTGTGGATAACGCGGTTGTTTTCAAGGGAACTAGTTTAATGTTTTAGAGTATTGAAGCATTTTTATATGCTCATGAATAATTCAGGCTTATATGCTTTGATGGTTAAGAGATTTCTCCAAATCTTTAGTAACCTCTCCTTCAGAATAAAACAATGAAGTAAGTGTATACATTTATTTAACCGGAATCCCTCTGAATATATTTCTGGAGAAATCCATAGCCGCTTCATTTTCCCTGCATGTATCCAATATTATGTTATCTGTAGATTCTTCATCGATATGTACAACTTCACTTGAAAGTTTCACTAATTCATCCATACTTAACAGAGCATCTACCTGCGCATCAAAGCAGGATTTATTTTCCTCGTTTTCCTTTTTATCTGCCTTTGTTGTTGCCACAATATGATTGTTTGCAATGTAATTTTCTCTTCCGGACACCAAACGAATGATTATCGGTTTTACGCCTGCCGGTTTCAGATATTGCTGTTCAATTGTCTCTGAAATGTGATTAGCAATCAGGGAATTGCTGCTTCCCTGAATATGAATCAACCCAAAATCATCCTCTAATCCATTATCATATGCCAGCATAGGCGGCCATGGTTCATGATCTCTGAGAAAATGATTGGAAGATATGAGATTCTCTCTGCAGCTTTCCATTATCAGCATTCCCGGATAAAAAGAATGAAATCTGTTTGCTGTTACTGATGATCTAAGAACACCTTTAAGATGTACTATACTTTTTCCTCTTGGAAAAATGTTATTGGAAGTAATCAGAAGTCCTCCAAAATTTTCAGCAAAAATAGTATAACCTCTATAACCGGCACCCATAAGATTATCTGTTATTTTAGATGCCTGTCCGGCTCCACGAAGTTCTACACAATTTCCACATTCCGCTATAAAATTATCATGAACAGATAATGCATCAGAATTGTAAAGAGTCACTCCATGCTCCAGATAAATAATACCCATACCTGTAATTCTGAAAGAATCCTGTGCACTGGCTACATAAATTCCTGTTTTTCCATTTAAATATGTATTCTCTGGATCTCCATTTCCGTCATCTACAAAATGTAGTCCATCAATACAGAAATTTTCAAACTCCACGGAACTGATTCTCGGATCTCCCTCTCGTTCCACCAGAAAAGCAGCACCGGATCTTTCATCTCCCTTTAATGGTTCCAGATCTACCAGGATTCTGCTGCCGCCCGGCCAGATGTCATGAAGATCCTTCCACTGTTCTTTTGGCACATTATATCGGATACTTGAAGACACAAATCCATGTCCTGATCCCTGGATTTTCAAGTAACTGATATCGATTTTTACCTGCGTTTTTAAATGATAATCTCCAGACGGAATATAAATTACTGCTCCCGGTTTTCCTCCATCATTTACATTTGTATCCTTTTGTCTGCTCTTGATGTCTACAATGATACTGTTGATCACTTCACCGATATCCGTATATGGGTTACCTACCTGCCAGTCAGTGACATCATAATAATTATTACATTTCATTTCAATACTCCTCCTGCTTTCAGTTCATGTCAATCGGATATTCGCGATCCGCTTCCCTACTTGATCCGATCAAAACACTCCTGCAATCCATATGCTTCATAATCTCTGATTACCGCTCTTCCACCAAACGCAGATATACTTATTTCATCCTGATCATTTCCTGCAAAAATATTATTGGAATGATTATTTCTGTATTGATCTGTAAATATCTCCAAAGAACTCTGATCTGAAAAAATATGTACATCCAGACTTTTTTCACTGACCTTAAGTACACTTCTGGATGTTCCTACGCTCCATCCATCTGCACAGCTTCTGTCTACCAGCAATTCACCATTTTTCAGATTAAAAATACAACGGGTTTCTTTTTCTTTTCCGCATCTAAGCTTCAATTCTACCCTGTCTGCATCAGTTTCTTCAAGATCCAATATAAATTTCATCTCAAAGCTGATTCCATCTCCTGCTTTTAACTGCTGAGGTGTTTCTGTAACCTGTATTTCCCGTTGCGTAAATTTATTTTCACGGATTTTTTCCATTTCCTCTACAGGAACAAACGCCAGCGTTCCATCCTTGCACATCCGAACTTCACGAATCACATTAAAAAATCCGCACCAGCCCTCCTGATAAGTAGGTCCCCAGTCCTTAAAGAGAGGCATCCATTCCCATTCATTCGCCCAGGCAACAATCAGACGTCTTCCATCAGGAGCAACCATGGACTGTGGCGCATAAAAATCAAATCCCCAATCCATTTCACCACTGATATGCCAGTCAAATTTTCCTGTTTTGTAATCAAAATCTCCTGTCAGATATACTGATGTATGATCTCCAGAACCCATTGGAGAGAAAGTGAGAACGTATTTATCACCTAGCTGATAAAAATCCGGACATTCCCACATGAATCCCCATTCTCCGCGGCTTTCTGCCAGCACGTTTAAGAAATTCCAATGATAAAGGTCTTCTGATTCATATATCAATGCTAATCCCCTGTTATTACGACTGGCACCTACAACCATATAATATTTATTTTCATGCTTCCATACCTTTGGATCGCGGAATGAATCCGGCTGAATACCTTCCGGTGCATCAAAAAGAGGATTTCCGTCATACTTTTCAAAATTTATTCCATCTTCACTTATAGCAAGACACTGGCTTTGCTCACTTCCGTTTCCATGATTTGCAGTTGCCGTATAAAATACATATAGCTTACCTTCGTGTTCGATTGCACTGCCGGAAAAACATCCACCTTTTTGATAATCATCATACTCTTCACTGGGTGCCAATGCCAGCGGCAAATATTCCCAATGAACGAAATCTTTGCTGACTGCATGTCCCCAATGCATACAATCCCAAAATCCATTATATGGATTCGTCTGATAAAACACATGATACTGTCCATTAAAAAAGATCAGTCCGTTAGGATCATTCATCCACCCACTTTGGGGCATAAAATGATAATGCTGACGCATTTTTCCATTTTGAACAATCATCTTTTTACTGTCAATTTCTTTTTGCGCATTTTCTATTTTTTGTTTCATTAATATTTTATTCACTGGCTTTCTCCATTCTTATCATCCTTTTACAGCTCCTGCTGTCATTCCCTGAACAATGTATCTCTGTGCAAACATTGATAAGATCATTACCGGGAAGCTAAATAAAAATGCTCCTGCACACATCGGTCCAAGGTCAAGATTATACGCTGACAGGAAACCGGCAAGACCTACTGTAAATGTTTTAGCATTCATACTGGTCAGCAACAGAGAAATAAGGAAATCATTCCATGCCAGGAACAATGTGAATATAAAGGCAGTTGCAAGTCCCGGCTTACAGATCGGCAAAATAACCTTTCTGAATGTCTGAAGGCTGGAAGCGCCATCTACATATGCAGCCTCATCCAAAGTAGACGGTATTCCCTCATAAAAGCTAAGCATTGTCCACATTACAAAAGGCATGTTTACTGCCGCATAAACAATAATCAATGCAATTCTGGTATCATACAATCCCATATTACAAATAATCTCATAAATAGGTACTGCAATACTGGATGTAGGAATCATTTTCAGGCATAAAATCAATACCACCAGTCCTACTGACAGCTTCGCTCCAGATCTCTGAATAGCATATGCAGCCAGTGAACCCAGGATAACTGCAATAATTGTACTGCAAACTGCTGTGATCAAACTGTTCAGCAAATACCCACCTGCATCCATTCTTACAAATAATTGAGTAAAATTTTCAACTGAAAAGCTTTTTGGAAGAAAAGATGGTGGAACAGCAATTACCTCTGATCCGGGTTTAAACGAACAACAAATTACATAAATATATGGAAGCAGCCAGAATATTGTAATAATTATAGAAATAATAACTGCTATTTTTAGTTTGATACTATTACCTTTCTTCATTTTGGTCTCCTTATTGAATCCTTTTTACTACTGTTTTTCTTTGACAGCTTTTACTTTTTCTTTGGATTCCATAAACTCTGCATAAATACTAATGTAAACACTACAAGAACTATGATAAAGATAACAGCCATTGCACTGGCATATCCTGTATTATTATACTTTACAAGTGTCTTATAAATAATAATACTGATTGTCTCCGATGAACTGTTAGGTCCACCTTCTGTCATTGCCCAGATAATATCAAAAGTCTTTGCCGCATCTATAATTCTCACTGACAATGCTGTCAACAGAACCGGTTTAATTCCCGGCATTTTTATGTAAAAAATTTCCTGCAGCTTACTTGCTCCATCCATTCTTGCAGCTTCTGACACGCTGGTATCCAATCCCTGAAGGCCAGCCAGAATCATCAGCATCATAAACGGTGTAGTCAGCCATATATCTGCAATACAACAGGCGATCAATGACCATCGGGAATCTGCAAGCCACAAAATTTCACTTGGACTGGATAAGATCCCTATTCTGGTCAGAAACTCATTGACAATACCAAAGTTTGAACTCATCATCAATTTCCAGATAAGACCTGCAACCAGCGGTGCGATCATAAGTGGTGTCATCATTAATGAACGTACTATTTTACTGCCCTTATAATCAAGTTCAAATAATAATGCAAAAATAAATCCTAAAACTGTTTCCACAGATACCGCAATCAAAATATAAATCAATGTATTTTTCAGCTGCTTCAAAAAACCGCCAGCTGTAAATGCTTTAATATAATTATCAAATCCAATAAAAGTTCTGGTTCCTGTAATTCCAACCTTAAAGAAACTGTCAAATACCATTTTAAAAATAGGATAAATCAAAAAGGCACCCATGAAAATCGCGCCAGGAAGAAAAAACAGCAATAGTGTTTTTTTTGATATCAATTTCATAATATTTCCCGCTTTCTTATAAAGATCAAGGGCGATTTACTCCCTGCCTCATACATCATAGATTAGTGTGTTCATAGTTAGTGTGTTCGATGTCCAGGTAAAATCACCCTTGCTTTAATTACATTTTTTATTATTTGGTAGATGTCTGCAATCTGCTTTTTCTTTATTACTTTGTCACTTTACTTCCCAATTGCCTCAATCTCTTCTTTTGCAGATTCAAGGGTTTCTTTCACATCTGCTCCACCCAGACAGGATTCTACAACACCTGTAAGAACCTCCTCTACCTGTGACCAGGTTGAAACCATAGGTCTTGGCTGAGACTGTTTTTCATTCAATGTGTCAAGAACTGCTGTTGTATGCTCATTACCAGCCTCTTTTCCAGCTTTCTCATAAACAGAAGTTCTGCCGGCAATCTTAAGGGTTCCGTTCATATAATCTGCATTATGATCATACATATATTCTACATATTTCAGTGCCATGTCTTTATTCTCAGAATTTTTCATTACAGATTCATACCATGGACCTGTGGTTACTCCTACTCCTGCACTACCGGCAATCATTGGTGCACATCCAACCTTATCTGCTCCAAGTGCCTCAACAGCTGCAGGATACTGATGGCTCCAGTTCAACTGCATTGCAACTTTACCATTATTGAAAAGTTCCTGAGACTCTGTAGAAGCCGTAGCCAGCGAATCTGATGGCGTACAATCTTCATTTGCCATTTCAACCATAAAATCAAGCGCATCCACATATGGCTGATCTGTAATATTTACATTTCCATCCTTGTCATATACTAATCCATCTGCACCGGCCTGGCAGGCAAAATCAAGGAAGGAACAAACTGCGTCAGAACCACTGCCAAAAACTGTTGTTCCGTACATATCATCTGTTTTCATTTCTTTTGCCAGTGCTTTATATTCATCCCAAGTTTTTGGCACTTTATCTTCCGGAATCAGATCTTTTCTGTAAATAAGGATCTTAGCGTTTACCCACATCGGATATCCCAGGAGATTACCATCTATTGTTCCACTTTCTTCCAACGTTGGAAGGAAATCACTGGTATCTGCATCTGTAATTGGTTCGATTGCATCAGCAAAAGCTGCCAGCCATACAAAATCCATACATGCAACATCATGAGCAGTCTGTCCTGCTTTAATTTCGGTAGAAAGCTTATCATACATACCAGTATAGGCAACAGCATCAACAACAACCTTACAGCCTGTTTCTTTCTCGAAATCAGCTGCTGTATTATTGGCAAGTGCTTCTGCAGGTGAACCACTTTCTACAAGAACTGTAATACTATTTCCACCGTCCTTTTTCCCACCGGCAAAACAGGGAACTGCCATTCCTGTAAGCATACTTCCAATCACAGTTGCTGTAATTAATGAATTAACAATCTTTTTTCTCATTTTTAATCTCCTATTCTTAAAGATTCTAAATTCCATGATAGTAAATATCATGCCGTTCCATTTACATACTGTTTCAACCGCTTTAGATATTCTCCGGAGTAATCTAATTTTACGGGTTAACATTGTGAAAACAAATTTTGTTTTCGCAATGTGGAACGCGTTCCACATTGTTTAAAAAACATTATGTTTTCTTCATCTTGTTAATTTCATTATAAACTTTTTGTTGTTTTTGTCAATCTAATTATAGGCTTTTTATTTTTTTTATAAATTATATACAAATATTTTGTACTTATCTTTGTTTTTCATCCTTTGTTTTGTAACAAATGCACAACACGTGTATGACATCTGTTCATACTGTTGTTCCGCCTTTACGGAATTCAGGTATTAAAATACTTTTTTTATTTTTCACCTTTTTTCCATTAATCAGTTCACAAAGGCTTTTTACAGATTCCTCTGCCATTCTGTCAATGGGCTGAACAATTGTACTTATTTGCGGTTCTACCAATTCTGTAATATACGTTCCATCATAAGAAACTATTTTTACCTCTTCCGGAATTTTTTTGTGTTGTCTGATCAATCCATTCATGCATTCAATAGCCAGTCGGTCTACACCAAACACCCCATCAAATTTCAGTTTTTTTTCAATAACTTCTTCTGCAACCTGATGATAATACTGAATATCCAAACGCCGCCAGTCCAGATCATAACAATAGGTTTCTATTCCCTGCTCATCCATAATTTTTTGAAATTCTGCATGACGATCATGATATAAAGACTCTTTTTCCGCAGTACTTCTGAAATGAAGTATTCTTTTGCAGCCATTACGCTGCAACACTTCTGCTGCCAGACGTCCACCCATTTTATGGTCCACAGTTACTACCGGAATTTCTTCTCCCAGATATCTGTCAAGTGCAACAATCGGCTTATGAATTTTAGAATACTCACTTTCATCCAAAGAAGACATTCCCGCAATTATCCCATCTACAATATGTCTGTTCAGCAAATCCAGATATTCAGCTTCAGCCTTTACATCTTTCAATGTGTTACATAACATAATTTTGAAGCCGGCTTTGCGCAGTTCTTCTTCTACACAATCAACAAACTCAGCAAAAAAAGGATTGGATACATTCGGTACAAGTACCGCAATTATACCACTTTTTTTATAATACAGATTTCTGGCAAGTTCATTCGGTGTATAATTCAATTCTTTCATAGCAGCTTCTATTTTGGCCCTCGTATCCAGAGAAACATATCCACTGTCATTAAGCATTCTTGAAACTGTTCCCACACCTACTCCTGCCATTTTTGCAACATCTTTAATCCCTGCCATTTTTTCCACACTTTCATATTATGATATTAAATTCCCAAGTTTAAAATTTATTCAAGCATACACGATGAGATATTTAAACTTAGAACTTGTCAAACATTAAGAAACAACGATTTAAGTAATAAATCAGCAAATTCTAAAATTTAGGATTTCTTAACTCCATTTAAAAGATACCTGAAATTCATCATCTAGAAATATACCTTCTGCAAATAAATTATTTTTGATATTAGCAGACCCCAAAAATCCAATACAAATACTCCAACAAATATAATAATCCACTAGTGGTTTCACCACCAGTTGACGCTGGGCAAGCCTTTCTTCTGATGAAAGACCTGCTAGTTTTCCTTCTTCCCGGTAAATGGCTTGTGTCTGTTTTATAAACAGATGCAGGATAAATTCTTTCTGATGTGCTTTCGGGATGACTTCTAACGCATCATAGAAGCGACGTCTGCAGTGAACCCAGCAGCCGGCAATCCTCAGATCTTCACTCTCTTTTTCAAGCGTATGATATACCTGGTATCCATCCGTAACACAAATCCCAGTGTAATCCTTTAAAAAATTTCTGGGATGTGATGCCTTACGCGTCTTCTGGTATTCATAGAGGACGATCTGACGCTCCGGATACATAAACCCTGACCGGTAGTCCCACATGTAACTCTTACTTCCGGCAGAACGTCCGTCTTTATTGACGAGGGCCGGAGTTTCATCGGCCTGTATTACATGATAATCATACAGAAGCTTATGTAGATGGTCATACAAAACTCCCAGATATTCTTCCCCCAGCCGGATCATCCAGTTTGCCATGTTCTGTTTGGTGATGGCAAGACCATACCGCTCGAATTCCTTTTCGAGACGATACAAAGGCACCGCATTTACATATTTACCGTTTATGATTGCTGCTGCAAGGGACGGTGAAACAAGACTTCCACGAAGCAGATTCCGAGAATGAGGCGCTTTTACCATATGTTCATCAAGCTTGCTTGAATACACACCGATATGATGTTCTTCTATCTCGACGCGAGCCGGAACAAATTTATAGCACCTTGAGACAGCATCTGGAAGCTGTTTCCATCCATTCTCACCGAATTCGGCTGTCAGTTCCTCTTTGCTCATGTAATGATCGATACGGTTGACAGGAAGGGATGCTATGTCAGCAGCTTTTTTTCCGGGCTGTTTTTTCTTCTTTGGCATTTTCAGTTCCAGGTCATCTGGTTCTGGTGCATCCAGATCACAGACAGCTTCTGCCTCATTAAAGAACACAATCGTTCCATCAATCTCCATAAAACAGATCTGTTCTGGTTCGGACATCTTTTCACTGGATCTTCCGAAACGGTTCTTTTTGGAAAGGATCAGTTGTTCCATCATCAGCTGCATCTTGTCATTTAATGACTGTGTCTGTCTGGTCAGTTCTTCCATTTGTTCCTGCATGCCCAGGAATAGATGTATCAACAATTCTTTGTCAAGTTTATTCAGTTGTTCTTCTGTGTACTTAAATGCCATAACCGGAACTCCTGTCTTTATACTGGTTCTGATTATAACAGATTTTTGTATTACTGCCAATTCCGGTCATTAGCTTTTTCAGCATAATGACGGTGGATAAACCAGCTCTTTGCTGATGTATCCTGCCTGGTCTGCCTGTTTGTAGACAACCTTTAGATTTGAGTGGACAGCCTCTGTTCAGATATCCTTTTGACTTTTTTATTTTCAGTCCAATAGCTTCCGCCAGCTTACCAGCGGACTTATTTCCTCAATCGCAGATGCCTGCCAGC
>OIBA01000325.1_pt1 | contig 21156 bp, 17 predicted proteins | sample 1580931 | NCBI WGS metagenome assembly OIBA01 (sample SAMEA3882548, study PRJEB24775) | human gut metagenome | biome: human-associated habitat; feature: intestine environment; material: feces | place: Netherlands | collected 2009/2010
AAAGGTGACTTAGCAGATGACTTCCAGACATACGAAGTACAGAGAGAAATGGGCGTAAGTACTATTCTCCCACGCTATTTCGGAGTATGGAAAATCACTGAATAAAAATAATTTCTTAGCGGGTGAGTACTCTTTTTACTCTCCTGCTATTTTTAGGAGGAAAACGGATTGGCTACTACAAGAGCGATTAAAACTACAAAGAAAACTCCTGCTGCTCCCGCAGTTCCAAAAGAAACTGTGGCTACAGTAGAAGTTACAAAAGAAAAAAGAAAATTTGAACCCGAAGAATTAGTTTCTTGCGTATCTGTAACGCCCGGAGAATTATTTATGGTCGGATACAAGAGCCATAACTTATATACGTGGGCAGATTCAGATGATGTTATTGGAGTAGAATTCAGAGATTTGGATTATGCCGTTAAAGCAAGAAAGGCAACAGTTACAGAGCCATATATCGTGGTTGATGACGAAGATTTCTTAGCTTTACACCCATTTTTAAGAGACATCTACGCAGGAATTTATTCAATTAATGAACTTAAGAGCATTTTATCCTTATCTCCATCTCAGATGGAAAGAACAATTAAAGCCCTTCCTGAATGGGCAATCAATTCTTTTAAAACAGTTGTTTCTAGTATGGTAGATGATGGAAGTTTAGATAGTATTAAGAAAATCAAAATTCTTGACGATATTTTTGGTACTGAAATGCTACTTAAATTAACAAACTAAAGTGGGTGACTCGATGGTAGTCATTCCATACGAAGATATTTATTCTCGATTTCGTCTGAAAATTACAGATTTTAAAATGTTGTCTATGGATGAAGATTTACTAGAATTGATGTGTCAAGAATGGCTAATGGAATCAGTCTCGAACCCTCGTTTTAGAAAAATGTTCTCATCTTTTACTGCCGATAATGTAAAAAAGATTATTAGCTTTGAGTTATTATATCCAGTAGATGACGCATCAGATTCTTATTTTATCACTTCCTTACTATCATTAACTATGGCAATTCAGTGGCTTCAACCCCAAGTAGATTCTATTCTTAATACCGCTCCAATGATTGGCGGAAAGGAAGAAAAGAAGCTTTTGGATAACCACAAGTACTCTATCCAACGCTTAGAATCAATGAAAACCGAGCAAAAAAAGATGATTCGTGATTATGGATATATGTACAATTCATATCTAAGTAAAGAGTGATGCCATGAAATATCTATATGGAAACTTTTCAGATGAACAAATATCTTATCAAGCAAAAAATATGCATTCCGAAATTCACAGGCTTTTAATTTACAAAGATAAAAATATAGTTCCGAAAAATTTCAACTCGGATGAAGATTTTCTTAGTTATTTTAAGAATATTCTTATGAGATATGGCGGATTAAACTCTCTCCTCGGAGAACCTCCGGGTATGGTCTTATTTATGAGTACTCTGCAGGCTGCACTGGAAGAATGCTTGGATTCTGATTTCGACTACTCTAAATTTAGAAAGCTTATTTTTGACGCGCACGGATATTTAACTCAAATGTTTGGGGAGGTGCGTGAAGATGCCAAGTCTTGAAGCATATAAGCGTCTATTATCCTCCCAAGGTCAAACCAGTGGACAAGCAAAAAAGTATCATTCAGATATTGCAATGGAAGCAACTTGGGATAATGACATCCAATCAAAAACGGCATATATATATGACTACTACCATGATGACCAGCCAGACTGTGTAAACCACATGACTTATGATGAGAATTCAACTAAAACAAAAATAGATATTAAATTCATTATTAATAGCTACGGTTCTTTGTCAAAAGATGATGTGGATTTTCACATAATTTTCAAGCCGAGTCAGTCAGTCGAGTTTGAGGAGGGCGATGAGCTGTATTATTATCAAAGAGATTATGCAGACCACTATCATTCCCGCTTTCCTATCGGTATGTTTATTGACATTCCGAATGATCGCGGCGTTTATGAAAAGTGGTTGATTGTAAATTCAGAAAGAGGAAATCAGTTCGTAAAATATTTCGTCCTTCCATGCAATTACAAGTTGTTTTGGATTGAAATTGACGGGAATAAACGGATTAAGCGAACAATGTGGTGCGTAAAAAGGACTCAAAGCTCTTACAACAGCGGCCTGTGGACTGACAACGTGTTTACTTCCACAGAGAATCAGTCGAAAATTTGGCTACCACTAAATCCTCTAACGGAATACTTTTACTATTCGAATAATGGCAAGAATCAGCGCCTTATCGTTGGTGCGCTTACAAAACATCCGACGGTCTGGCAAATCAGTAAAATTGAGAATGCTGAACCGATTGGAATTCAAAAGGTAACATTATCTCAAGATTTCTTCAATAAAAGTACGGATTATGTAAACTTCCAAACAGGCGAGATGTACGCTGACTACTACTCTTCAAGCGTAGAACCAGAGAATAGTAACATAAATAATTCTTGCGTGTTATCATCCAGTTCAAATGTTATTAAATGCGAAGGTAGTTATAAACTCATTATGGCAAATTTCTATGATTCAGACGGCAATGACATTACGTCAGGATATCTTGATTCTATCACTCCCGCATCGTGGACTTGTTCAATTGACGGAGAGGATTTTACGTCTAATGAGCTAATCTCGTGGAAAAAGCAGGAAAATCCAAATGAAATCCGAATAAAAATCGGCAACGCAAAAAAATATTTAACAAAAGTGCTGGTAGTAAGATGTTCTACAGGAGAAGACGTTTCTGGAGAAATACAGCTTGAAATTTCAGCAGTATAAAGGAGGATTCTATGAGTTATGAATTTAAAACCAAGCGACAGCTTTTAGATAAGTTTATTTCGTATACGGAAACTCCTGATAACGATAATGTTCGATTCAAGCGAAAAATAAAAAAGGAGCTTCTAAAATGTCCGGAAATATTGTATTTACTGCATAATAAAGACTATGAAAATGAGTTGTTTTCTCAGGATGGTCTTTTAAATGAAGATGGTGAATGGGACAAATATTTCGGAGATAACATAAGAAACTACCTCTTCTTCCCAGAAGCGCAGCCAGAAGTTAAAAATTTCTTGTGCTATCAGACATCTTTTAAAGAGATTCCTCTTTATAATACTGTAGAAAAACAAATGCAAGTGACATTTACTATTTATTGCGATTGTCGTGACAATATTGTTCCCGACATCGGAGAACCTCGCCATGACTTAATCGGTGCAATATTACTAGAGAAATTTGCTTGGAGTAATGTTTTTAGCACGCAATGCAAAGTCGTAAGCGACAGAGAATCTACTACCGATACTAATTATGCGACACGAAAGATTATTTTTGAAGCAACACTTCCGAACAGCCGAGTTCGCACTAAAAATGGTCTCACTGGCTATGTGGATGTAGTTAAGTAGGTGATTATATGTCTGGGAAAATACAGTTTGATGAGCTGCAGATGTATTATCAGATTCCATATAAAGTGAATGATTTTATTACAATCTATCAGCCAACAATCGGAGAAATTATGGAATTGGGTGATTTAAGGTTCTATGCATCTCTCTACCCTTTCACATGTAACCCAACATCTATGCGACTCAAGCTTTGGGACGATGGGCTTGACTGGAATAAAGTCAGTGAATTTGAATTATTCATAATTCTTCATCCTAATATGGATTTTCAAGCACTTCCTCTTGTGTTCGGGGATTTTGATTTTTCTAAACTAACACCAATGAAACATACTGATACAAACAAAATTTCGCTCGATTATGTTGAAGAGGACGAATTTGGCGAGATTATATCAGATGTTCCGGTAATAGACGAAGAAACTTATCATGTTATTGCAGAGTATATTCGTACTATGTTAAATCAGCATCCTAAAACTGAAAGAGCCAAAGGAAGAGCTACAAAAGAAGCAATCATCGAAGAAGATCGCATGAATTTGGAATTTGCAAAAAAGAAAGGCGAATTAGGACACTCTATCCTTCTTCCTCTCATTTCTTCTATGGTCAATCATCCGGGATTCAAATATAAGAAAAAGGAGCTTATCGACGTTGGAATTGTAGAATTTATGGATAGCGTTCAGCGCCTACAATTATACGAAAATGTTACCGCTTTAATGTCTGGAGTTTACTCTGGAATGTTAGACACATCAAAAATGAATTTATCTAAAGAACTTAATTGGCTAAGAGATTTATCGGAATCCTCTTAGTCTTTTTTATTTTACACAAAAAAACACAAAGGAGTGAAAATTATGGCTTTTAAATTAGGCGATATTATTATTGATAGACTTCAAATCGCAATGGCTGAAGACTTTAGCGGAAATCCGTTATATACTCTTACTCAGCTTCAGGAAGCTACAATCGAAACATCTGCAGAAAGTACAGACGCTGTAGACAAGACTGGAACTCTTGTAAAGAGATTCTGGAAAGGCAAAACTGGTACATTTACTGCAACAAACTCTATGTTAAACGTAGATATTATGGCTGCTGGTTCTGGTTCTGCCAAGAAGGTTGCCTCTGGAACAAATAAGATTCCTATGCCGAAAATTGAGACAGTTAAAGCTGGTTCCACTATTACACTTGCAAAGGGATATGACCCTGAGAGCGTAACTGTAAATGCTTATTCTCCTAATGGAACAATGGGAGCATCTTTCAAGAAAGGTGAAGCTGCCAATGCAACAGACTTTACTATCGCTACCGACAGCGGAATCCTTACACCTCCAACTGCTGACGGAGAAACAATGTATGTTGTAAAATACGACAGGGCCGTAGAAGACGGAATTGCTATTCAGAATGAAGCAGACAAATTCCCTAAGACAGTTAAACTTACTATCAAAGCTCTGTTTGTTGACCCATGTACTGCAGATACATTAAGAGCTGGATACATCGTCATTCCTTCCTTCCAGGTATCTCCAGAAGTATCAATTTCTACTACAACTGATGCAACTCTTGATTACACAGGAGATATGCAGGTTGACTACTGTTCTGAAGATAAGGTATTATATCAGATTTTCATGGCAGCCGACGACGAGGAAGACGAATAATTATTAGCAAGAGGGGAGACAATCTCCCCTCTTATTTTATGAGGTGAAATATGAGCAAACGCTTAAATAGAACTTGTATTTGTTGCGGGACTAATTACAGGTATTGTAATAGATGTGCCGAAGATGCAGGTAAACCATCTTGGCTCAGAAATTTCCATGATGAAAACTGCCGCAAAATTTTCTATGCGGTAAATGACTTTAATCATGGCGAAATCACCGCTTCAGATGCAGCTAAAATATTAAAAAACTGCGACTTATCTAATAAAAGAAATTTCAAAGAATCCATTGCCAATATTATTGACAAAATAATGGAAACAGCGGCTCCAAAGCCACGAGTAAAGAAAGCTTCTCAAGCAAGAAAAGAACTTTCTGATAAAACGATTGAATAGTGATTATTTTCAGCTCATAAACTTGGAGCTCTAAAAGGATGTGGCGTTTTATTTAAGAAAAGTGATGTTCCACTCTCTCCTCTCATTTATGGCTCTGATGATTATTTTTCTGGAACTCAGAATGTCTTAGGGATTGGTTCTCTCGGCGTATCTGCTGAATTATATCCGAATTTTTATAAAAAAATCAATTCAAAAAACAGAAGTATATTATATAGCGAATTAGAAAAGCGATTAAATAATTTTTATCTTGTAGGCAGTTCAGAATATAGACTTCCATGTAATCTTAATGTTTGCTTTCCCGGAGTTGATTCTGGAAACGTTGTTAGTATTCTTGACGACAAGTATGACATTCAATGCTCTGCTGGCTCTGCTTGCAATAATTATTCTTCTTCACTATCTCCTACTCTTCTTGCAATAAAAGAAAAAAATCCATCAAGTTGCGTTCGTTTTTCACTTTCTGGTTTCGAAAAAAAAATGGAATTAATAGATGCAGCGAAAAAAATTGCGAGTGTCGTGGAGGGACTTAGATATTGAGCCGAACAAAATACAATGTAGATAAAAATACCGCTATAAGGACGTGTAATGATATAACGTTTGATTCAGTGGTTGAAAAAAGATATTACGAAGAAGTTATTCTTCCTGCGTTTGAATCAAAAGAAATTACTCATTATGAGCTGCAAAAGACATATGAGCTTCAACCAAAGTTTAAGCATGAAGGGAAAACTGTTCGAGCAATTAATTATGTCGCAGACTTTTTTGTTGTATATGCAGACGGAACATCTGAGGTTGTAGATATAAAGGGATTTCCTGATTCTGTATCTAAAATAAAAAGGAAAATGTTCTGGTATAAATACCCAGATATTAAATATAGCTGGATTTGCTGGTCTAAGATAGACGGCGGCTGGCGCGACTACGATTTTGTTAAAACTCAGCGAGCAGCCCGCAAACGAACCAAAAGTAAGAAATAAAAAATATGGAGGAACCGGATTTATGATTAAATTTAAAGAAATTACTGCGAAAGAATTATGCGATGGATATAGCAAATGTGCAACAGATAATTTAAAAGATAAATTTTTCAGAGATAATTTTAAGTTAAGAACTGAGTATATCCCATACACCGAGAAAATCGGAATTGCGGAAGCTATTATGAAGACATGCTGTCATTTAAAAGATGAAAATGGCGAAAATTCTTATTATGTGAAGGTCTCTTCTCCTTTTAAATATTTAAGTACTGTCCGTCAAATTGTCATTAGATATACGAATATTATCTTTAATGACTTAGCAAATAAGAGCTTTATTAATGAATACGATATGCTCATGTCTTGCGGTTTACTAGATAAAGTCTTAGCAAGTATCCCGCAAAGAGAACTTCAAGAATTTAATTCCATTTGTAATATGGTATATGACGATATCATGACAAATTACTATGAACCTCATGGATTTATCACGAATAATTTGAGTCGAATTACGAGTGTCTTAAATAAGACAAGTACTCCTCTTTTTAATTCATTATCTAAAAAAGTTTCAAATATGGACGATAAGACATTTCAAAAATTAATTTTTTCTTTGAAGAACAAAATTGCAAAATAATATACGATAGGAAGTGATGACATGTCCGGCATATTACAAATAAAAATACGACCTGAAGAGGTAAAGAAATCAGAACTACACAGTGATTTAAAAAAATACACTATGGCGTTTGCAAAAGAATATGTCCGTATTGGGGCAGACGTGCTCACGAAACAAGCTCAAACTGCGATGAATATTTTCTATAGTGACTACACTCCTCAGCATTACGATAGAACATATGATTTATATTCTAATTCATATTCAAGATATATCCACAATAACGGTAGTATTTATTATGGGGGAGTTAAGATTAGTTCCAATGGCATGTCACCTTACCATCATGGAAATGGCGAACCTGTTTCTGCTTCTATGATAGCAGATATGGGATGGCATGGTTTTCATGGGCCAGATATCGAAACAGCCCCTCCATTAGACTACTTGACTCAAATTTTAGATTCGATAAAAGATGATGCAGAACAAAAAGCCACCAAAGTAGCTGAAAATCTCAGCTATTCGGTAATAGAGTTCGTTTAACGGAGATGGTTTTAATTGGCAAATAATATCGCAATGTTAACACTTGCAACAAAAATTGATAATGCAAGTATAAATAAAACAGTAAATCAACTTTCAAACAAATTACAAACTGGTATTAATAAGGCATTCGACGGCCTCGATAAAGAGACTCAGGATTTATATTCTAAAGCTATGGAGTCTGCTCAAAATGGTCGATTAAAAAATATAAACCTTACTACTCCATATAAAGAACTTCTTCATGGAATTACTTCCAGTAAAAATAAGGATGATTTATCTGCGAATGTTAGAAAATTTGCTTCTACAATTAACGCTTTGGACAATTTAGCTAGAGGTAGAGGCAAGACTGGTGGCATGATGCCAACATTGAAAAGCTTAGATAATTCTCAGATGTCTCGTCTTATGGATAGTCTTTCAGCAGAACAAAAAGCCAAAGATGCTCGAGATAATCATACATTAAACGGCAAAACTGCCAAAGATTTATATTCTGAAACAGAATCAAAAAATGTAGACGAATTAATTAAAAAATATCCAAAAGCAGCCAAAGAAGCCGAAAAATTTAGAAAAGCTTTTCAAAAAAAAGATACGACCGGACTTTTCAATGAAGATACCTCTGCGATAGAGCAATATTCTCGCCTTGTTGGAACGCTCCGAGAGATGGAGAAAGCCGCTCCAAATAAGAATCAAAAGGAATATGTATCTCATGGAAAAGAAATGGAATCTATTTTTGCCAAAATTAATGATTTTGAACAACATCCAGGAAAATACAGTTCCAATCCGTTTCTAGGGGACTTTTTAAAAGAAGCTAGATATTCTGAAAGCGGTTTGAAGAATTCAGATGTCTACTATCAAGGCAGAGGTCTTAATTCAGCAAAAGACTATATTGACACAATAAATTCAGGGATTTTAAAGCAAGCAATTAATAAAAAAGATTCTCTCATTCGTAAGCTCCAAGAAGAGATTCAAAAAAGGAATGCAAAAGTAGCTGCCAGTTATGAAAAATGGCAAAGCGAATATTCTGGAGGAACGGGAAAATCCTCAATTGCGAAGGATTCTGACAACTTCAAATCGGCAAAAATAACGGTCGAGCAATATGATGCGGCTCTCAAGAATTTAAAAGAAACTCTTGAGGGCTTTTATTCTGCTTATGAAAACGGAGAAGATTTCGACCCCGCTGAAATGAAGGGTGCTTTAGACCTCTATAAAAGCACTGGAATGGAAGATTCCGCTTGGTTTAGGAAATATCAAGAAGCCTATGAAGACCTTGCTTACGGGGAAGAAATCACTCCTGTAAAAAAAATCATAGGAGACTATCTTCCTGCAGGCGAGGTTAGTTCTACAGAATACGGGAAAGTACTTTCTGACGCTGAAAATATGAAGTCTGCTCTTGGAGAATCTAAAGCCGAAGCAGAAAGCTTCAAAGCCCAAGTAGAAGAATTAAATTCAGAATTACAAAAGGCAAATTCATTAGTCGATGAACTTTCGAAAGAAAAAGCTACCGAGGACAGCTTAAATATAGAAGGTAGTTCCGCTCGACTCGAAGAAGAATCCCTTGAAGCAGACAAAGTAAAGCAAACTATGGATGGAGCTTCTCAAGCAAAAACGGAATTTGCATCTGCTAATGAAAAGGTTAGAGCGTCCGCTGAACAAAGCTCAGAATCATTAAGGGAAGAGTCTGTTGAAGCTGAAAATGTTAAAGCTTCTACTCAAGAATCTCCTTCTCAATCATATGGGGATTTTTTAAAGAATCAAATTAAAATTAATCCAGATGCGGCAAAAGCTCGTCAAAGAGCAAAGCAACAAGAATTATATGATTCAAAATCATCCGATAACGAAAGATATTCCTCCGAAGCAAAAGCAGAGTTAAAACAGCGGTTAGAAGATGAAAAGAAAAGACTTCAAATTCAAGAGGAAGTAAGGGAAGCTCAGGAAGAAGTCAAAAAAGCGGAAGAAAATGCTGGAAAACAGGCATTACGCGAACGCAAAGCCTCTATTCGCAATAACCTAGATAGAGAGCTTGGCTCTTATCAGAATCTATCAAATAAATACTATTCTTTAAAAGAAAAAAGTCTTCTCGGCAAAACTGATAACCGTGATGAAGCTGAGTTGTTAAATATCGAGAATCAACGAGCCGCCTCTCTTGAGAGGATTAATTCCTTGCTTTTCGAAGGCAAGAAAATTGGAGCCGACACTCTCCGTCAAGAAAAACAACGGCAGTCAATCGAGGACATTAACGAGCAATCAAATAGAGATTTAGAAAACGTATTTTCTCGAGAAGCTCTTAAGCGATACAATTCTAAAACAAATCGAGTTGATGTTCTTAAGCCCGGATATAAATTTGTAGGCGATGAATTCGAAAGCTTAAAATCTTCTGCCTCTTCTGCTTCTTCTTTAGACGATATTCAAAAGTTAAACGAAGAACTAGATAAGACATATGATAAATATAAAAGATATAACGCATTAGCAAAAGGACGGATTTATGAAGAAGATGTCAGCAGAGACGGACTAAAAGACTCTATTAAAAAAGTCGCCGAATCAGATGGCTCAAAAATTCTGAAACTTCAACAGCTTACTTCTTCTGAAAACGGAATCACAAAATTTGTTGCAGAAATAAGAAACGCAGATCATGAACTTCAGAAGATGTATTTTACATACGATGAAACCATTAGTAAAATATCGTCTACAAAAGCATCAAAAGGATTTGAAAGAACCGGAATTCTTGGATTTATCGACCAAATTAAAGATAAGAGTTCTTATTTAAGTGCTGAATTTGTTTCGCGATTCTTCGATCTTGGAGATATTGTAGGATACGTCCGACAAGGCGTTGAAAAGGTAAAAGAACTTGATAGTGCTTTCATAGAAATGCAGAAGGTATCTAATGACTCAACTTCTTCTTTGAAATCTTTCGCCGATCAAAGTTTTGATACTTCAAAAAATATTGGAACAACCGCTGTAGATTTACAGTCTTCTGCGGCTGACTGGATGCGTATTGGAGAATCAATCGACGAAGCCAGTAAAAGTGCCGAAGCAACTTCTATCCTTAAAAATGTATCTGAGTTCGATAGCATTGAAGATGCGACATCTTCTCTCGTTTCGATGAGTCAAGCTTATAGCAATTTAGACAAAATGGATATTGTCGATAAAATGAATGAGCTTGGAAATAACTATGCGATTTCAACAGATGAATTATCAAAGGGACTTCAAGATTCCGCTTCTACTCTCTCATTGCTCGGAAACTCTATTGACGAATCTGCCGCTATTATTACAGCCGGTAATACTATTATCCAAAATGTATCCAGCGTAGCTGCAGGTGCAAGAACAATCGCACTTCGACTCGTGGGTACAGAAGAGGCGCAAGAACAGCTTTCCGAAATGGGCGAAGCAACAGACGATTCATTTATAACCCAAACCTCTGCGAAAAAACGCCAGATTATCATGGATTATACGAAAACTGCATCAAACGGATATAAAGGTTTCGATATTCTTGATAATAATGGCAATTATAAAAACACGTATGATATCTTACTTGGAATTGCGGAGATATATAAAGAAATACAAGCAGACGATAAGAAATTTGGAACAAATAGGGCATCTGCCTTAATTGAAGAAATGGCGGGTAAAAACCGCTCTAGTATCTTATCTGCTATCTTAGCAAATCCAGATATCTTAAAAAATGCAAAAGAATCTTCTGAAAATGCCGACGGGAGCGCAATGGCCGAGAATGAAAAGTATCTCGGTTCTATCGAAGCAAAAATGAAAGCTCTCGAGACCCAAAGTGAAGAATTCTGGAGTACATTCATTGCTTCTGATACCGTAAAAGGCATTGTAGATGCATTAACTCAAGTCTTAAACATCATTACACAAATTGTAAATCAAGCTGGTGTCCTCCCTACTGTTCTTGGAGGAATATTTGCCAAGTTCTATAAAGGAAACATCTTTGGAGAAGACGGGCTCTTAGCTTCTTTCACTGATTTAACTGGTTCAAATAAAAAAAATCAGCCGGATTTATTAGGTAAAAAAGACACTAATTTAGATGTAGAAAACCCTTCTTTTTTAGACAAACTCATCAATAACAACGACAACGAAAAAATCTCTAATATTGAAGGAACTGCTGATAAAATTACAGGGGTTGGAACTGCCGCCAAAGAAGCCAGTGAAAGTGTCAAAGAACTCTCTACCGCGGTAGAAAATTCCGGAACATCTATGGCAAGCGTTGAGACTGGCGCTGCAAGTGCCGCTACAGGAATGGCAAAATTCAAAGCCGCCGCTACAGGTGTCCTCTCTACATTAGGCAAAATGGCTTTAATGATGGCCGCTGTTTGGGCGGTTCAAAAAACTGTAGAAGTCATTCGTGATGCGTATAAAACGAATGATGAACTTATAGAAATTGGAGAAGAATCTACAAACAAAATCACCGAAGCTTATGACAAGTACGACAAGAAAGTTTCATCAATCAAAGAGCTTGGAACTCAATTTGCAAGTGATTCGGAAGAAATAAAAACCGCCGACGACGCAATCAAATCGCTGACAGAAAGTTATGCAAATTTACATAGCGGCGTTGATTCCGGGACAAACAAAAATCTCTCCCTCTCTGATTCTGATTATGAAAATTATTTAGATATCAGCAAGCAACTGGCTGAAATGTTTCCTAGTTTGGTATCAGGATATGACTCCGAAGGGAATGCAATTCTCAATTTAGGTAGCAATGCCGCGGCAGCTACAGAACAATTGCAAAGCTTAATGGATGCTCAGAGGGCTATTGCTCACGCAGAGATTGCAGAAAATATTAACTCTAGCGCTGAAGGAGTTATTGCAAAAGACAAGAAACTTTCTTCTCAGAAAAAAACCATCAATGGCAAAAACGGTCAAATCTCAAAAATTAATGATAAAATTAAAGAATATGAAGATAATTATAATAAAAATCTTAAAAAATTAAAAGATAATGATATCTTCACACTCCCTTCTTTTGGTGAAGACAATAAAAAATTAGCCGAAATATTGACACAGCATGGAGCTCAAGTGACCCCAGGCGCGACGACCGGAGTAACTTATGTTTCATTAAAGGATGTTTCTGATAAGCAAAAAGCTCAAATAAAAGAAGTTTTAAACGGAAATTATCAAGAAGCTTTAGAAGAGATGAACTCAGAAAAAGCTGAAGCAATACAACAATCGTCTTCTCTTGAATTACAACAAAAGGAAAACTGGCAAAGTCTTGTTCCTTCATTAACAAGTTACCTGCAAACTTCTGATTCGTTTTCAAAAATGGATTCATCGATTCAAGATGCAATTACCGGGAATCTTGGGAAGCTTGATTTAAAGGAACTTCTTGGAAATTGGGATAATAATGCGGAAACCATGCTTTATCAAGAGATAATCTCCCCTCTCTCTTCTCTGAGTGAAACAGCTCAAAGCACTCTTTCTTCTATCTTTGACTTCGACAAAACGAAAATGTCTGCCGACGAATACACGAAAAATGTTAACGATATATTGAATAGAGTATTCTCTAAAGATACCGATAGAACAAAATGGAAAGATATTCTTGGTGTTCAAGATTTTACGGATGAGTACAACCGCCAGATGAATGTTGTTAAAGAAAACATCACTGGAGCAACAAATGGCTTATCAGATTTGTCCAGTGAAGATATGGAAATTGCCTATAATCTCGTTGTCAACGATGGATATACAGGAACAATTGAAGATTTTTCTGCAAAAATAAAGGCAGCAAAAGAACAGGCAGATGCTGAAACTTCCAATATCTTAAACAGTCATGAAGGAATGGACAAAATAGAATCTCTTCAAAGCGACGATGAAAGTACTCCTGATGTTGGTAGTACATATGATAAATATGTTTCTGCCTTAAGTAGAGGCAAAGAATTAGCAGAAAACGAATCTTATGGTACAAAAGAGTTTAAAGCGATTGCCTCCACATTCTCAAAGTCCGGTGCAGACGACGCGAAGAACTGGAATGAAAACCTTAGTAAAATGGAACGCTATTTTACTGAAGGAACAGACGGCATGGAGCAGGAACCGATAGACCGAAGAAAACTTCCTCTCATTCTACTTCGTCTACAACAAAGTCCACCGGGAAGAACTCTGGTAAATCAACTTCTAAAGGCGGAAACACAAAGAAAAAGAAGAAGAGTTCAAGTAGCAGTAAAAAATCTGCATTCGATAAGCGAATTGAAAAATTCACAAATTGGATTGAGCGGATGGTTGACTGGATTGAAAAAAGATTCGACCGCATCGACAGTAAGATTGAACTCTATACTGCTAAAGCGGAATTATCTACAAAATCCTTAAAATCAACTCTGTCCGAATTAAACTCTGCTCAGAAAGAAGCAAAAAAGGGCGAAACTGATTCTTCTAAAGGTGCTAAAAGATATTCTTCTGAATTGGGAACGATTAAGAAAAAGGCTATCAGCACTGGAATGTTGGTTACTGACAAGGGTAAAAAAGGCAAATCTAAAAAGAAAGTTGCTGCCATCAGTAAAAAGAAAGCTAATAAACTTATCAAGAAAATCAAAAACGGCACGATAGATATTAGCGTGTTAAATAAAGGCGAAAAGGAATTTGTTTCTCAATATGAGGAGTATTACAAGAAATATCTTGATATTAAACAATCTCAAGTAGAATATCAGCAAAAGCAGATAGATATCGAACAAGATAAGCTCGATGCAATTTCTGAATACTATGAGACTATTGCTGACTTGAGCTCTTCTTATGTTGATTTATATTCATCCGCAAATGAAGTAATCGAAGCTCGTGGTGGTTCAGAGGGACTTAACTCTACTCACTATAAAAATCTTGTAAATCAAAAGAATTATCAAAGCAGTATTGCTTCTACATATGGAGAAGAAGCGAAAAAATATAAGTCCGAAATGAATAAAGCCAAAAAGATTTTTGGAGCTAATTCCAACGAGTATAAGCAGGCAGAAGCCGCATATAACGGAATGCTCCAGAAACAGAATGAAGCAATTGTCTCATATGAGGAGTTAAATAAACAGCTCCGTGAAGCTGGATATAATTTAAAACAATGGGCAATTGACAAATTCCAGAGGAGTCTGGATAGGCTTAGTTCCTATATGGATTTAATTACGAGCGATAAATCTTTAACTGGAAAACAGAGAGACAAGGCTAAATTAGACAATCTTAATGGGCAGATTGCTAACAATAAAGAATTGTTTAATGCAAAAAAGAAACTTAGAGATAGTAAGCAGTCTGATTTGATGGCTGACATAAAGAGCGGAAAAGTGAAAATTGATTCTACTCAATATAATGAAAGAATCGCGGAAATTGCAAGTATGAACTCCGAGCTTTCCGATATTGGCGTTACAATAAATTCTCTAGTTGATAGTATGAATCAAGTGGTCTTTGATGCCTTCGATTCTGCACAAGATAAAATAGATCAAAGAGTTTCTAACTTAGAATATTTGCTTGACATGATTGGCGACGCTGATTTGGTATCTGATGATGGAGAAATAACAGATTCTCTCTTTCAAAGTCCGCTCCTGAGCTTTCAGATTGTAGTATTAACGGAGATACCGTATTTAAATATAACGGCGAAGGTGCTCTTACATCTGCTAAATCAATTACTCTTACCGCGAATCTTGTAAATACTTCTCTCAAACAATGGCAGTATAAAAAAGCAGACGGTAGTTTTGCGGTATATCCAAACTCTACAACCACAACTCAATTAGTGGTTAATGCAACAGACGATGTATTCATCAACGATATTGCAATTATTAAACTCGTAACTTCTGATAATGACATTTACGATATCCATCAAATTGTCAAACTTCGTGATGGTGCGGCTGGATCAGCTACTATCACTTGTATTTTATCGAACGACACACAGAGCGTTCCTTGTCGAACAGACGGAAGTCTTTATGACACTTCTTTAAATGGCTGTGACACTGTTATCTCGATTTTAAAAGGCGCGGATAATGACACTTCAAATTGGACGATTACGGCCACTCCAAGTACAGGAGTATCTGGTACATACGATTCAAAAGGACATAAATATACCGTAACTGCAATCACTCCAGATTCTGGATATGTAGAATTCACATGTACTAGAACTGGCTATGCAACAATCACAAAAAGATTCTCAATCAACAAAGACCGTTCTGGCTCTGATGGACAAGATGCTGTCATCTACTCTGTTTCCTCTGACGTTTCTTTTATGCAGGTAAATAAGAACGAGGTTTTTGTTCCTTCCGCAATCACATTTACTGGCAAAAAGATAATCGGTAATAATACTGCTACTATCTATTCTGGACGATTTAAAATTTATGAAAGTGCAGACGGTTCAACATATTCTTTAAAATATACCTCTACTTCTGACGAACAATCAAAGATCTATAATCCTTCTACCACTGCAATCAAGACAATCAAATGTGAATTATATCAGTCTGGAAACACGACAAAAATGCTTGACGACCAGACAGTATCTGTTGTTAAGGACGGTAAAGATGGAGAAGACGGTAAGGAAGGCCCAGCCGCTATTAATGTAATATTAGGAAATAGTCATGAAGGAATCGCTTGTAATTCTTCTGGAGTAACTTTGGAGGAAAAGAACATTGAAATCCCTTTTGATTGTTATTCTGGCTCCACTCGTATCGCAGGAAAAGCTACTGTAGGTACTCCTCTTCCATCTGGCGTAACCATAAAGTCAAACACAGAAGCAACGGCAAGTGCTGGAGGAATGATTGTTCTTAATGTAAAAAAAGGATCTACTTTGTTCTCAGCCAACTCTGGAGATATCACAATCACGTTTACTGCCTCTGGACTCACATCCGTTCATAAATTTCAGCTTTCCAAAACTATCCAAGCCGATGCCGGGGAAAATGCTGTTTCATTCCAAGTATACTGCTCAACTGGAAGTGTCATTTACAAGAATTTAAATGAAGATTTTAATACCGTAACTTTATGTACTCGTTTAATTGATGGTTCTACTGTATTTGACTCCATGACTTCTGAATCTGGAGCTATGCTCACAGATGAATCTGGAAACATTTTAACTTCTGAATCCGGAGAAACTCTTATTGACGACACGAATCCTATTTCTTATCAGTGGTATAAATATGTCGGTAGCGGATATAAAGAACTGACCGGAAAAACAAATTCTTTTCTTACTGTTACTGCGGATATGGTTGATTCCAAAGACTTCTTCAGATGTTCTGTAACATACAAAGGAAAGACTTATTATGGGTTCTGGGAAGTAACTGACCGCACAGACCCAATCACTTGTGAGCCATATTCCACCCTCGGCACTCAGTTAGTGAATGGTGTTGGAGTTGGATGTATTTACGCTAGAGTAGAACAGAATGGCGTAGAAGTTGACCTTTTAAAAAGCGATGTATTTTCTATCACTGCTCCTACTGGCGCAACAAAGGGGGACTTTTTCTATAAAATCGACAAAGCAACCAAAAGCGTTACTCTTATGAAATATAACGGAACGACATGGGAGGCTGCTACGTCTGATGACCTTCCGATTTGTGAGTATAAATGGTACAGAAGGGATTCTTTAGGAAATGCAAAAGATTCGGCAAAACCATACGCTACTGCCAAAGTCATTTATTTAGATAAAGATGTGGTTGATGGTAAAACTACATTCGGTTGTTTCGCTGATTTAGAAATTTAAGGAAAGGAGTATTTATGTCTGAAAAAAAAATAACGACTGTTGATGTCGCATCTGATGTAACTTCGGGTGCGACTCTTTATATCGAAGAAAACGGAACTTTTAGACGAGCCAATGAATCTCAGGTGAAAGAAATTCTCGGCATTAAAAATTTAGAAGAAAAAACCGAAAATTTAGAAAAAAATATGGTCGATAAGTCTGTACTTTATGATGTTCTACATAATACTCCCCACCTTGAGACAATCGGAGACTATTTCGACCTCAAAAGAACTGGGAAAATTTATCGAACAAGAATCTGGCTATTTTCTAAGAACCCAATCTCATCTGGTACGAAACTTTTAGATAACGCCGGATTAGAGTTTTCCCCTTCCACTGATACTGTTGAAGGAAGAGATGACTACCTTAATGGAGAAAATCCGCTTTTTGAATGGATGAACTGCAATTATAAAAGAAATGATGATGGTTCTCCTTACCCTACTGCTTTGGAAGGCGACGAAAATTATCGTACAACTGGAGCTGTCGATGTAGGAACAATTCAGATGTCTTTTTATTATAACGTAGAGACAAATCTGGATGAAGGATATATGGATTTTACAGTCTCAGATAGCAGACATGCTTTAAGGACGGATGTAATTTTATATCCTTGGACTGAATGTAAAACTGCTGATAATCAAGTACTTCAATGGTGTATTGGAAGCAAGTACTATGCAACCCTCGGAGACGATGGAGTTTTGAGGTCTGTAAAAAATGCCAAGCCAGAACTTTGGATATCTCATAACAAGATGGTGAGTGAATTCCAGAAAAAAGGAAAAGGATATCACGGTGCAGGTGCGGAACATATAGCTTTTCAGTACATTTTTAATATCATCAAAGGAGCAACAAAAAATTCTCAAGATATTTTTATGGGATGCACTAATTATAATTATCAATATTCTGCTTCAATAATTCGTTCTGAGAAAGAGGTTTATTTCCCAGTAACAAATAGTCAAGCAAATAATCTTATAGTCGGTTCATCTGTGTCTGTAGGATATGGACAACTTAATGATGCAAAAACAGGAGTAAATTTAGACAGAGGAGTTACCAACCTTCATAAATACGCAAAAGTAGTTAGGATTCTAAAGATAGAAGCTTTGGACGCTAATAATAAGGCAGTATATTTAGACGTGGATACAGGCTTTGATACTACTCCCGTTGCGTTATCAGATTCTGTTACTGCTAATATCACTTTATCAACAATGCCGTGGTACTCAGGAGCAACCGATGTTGTTATCGGAAAACACGATGGTTCCCCAGTGTCTAACACTAGCGGCAAGTACCCGTACAGGGTTCAAGGGCGAGAATATCGAAATGGCGCATATGAAATTGCTTCTGATACTGTAATGTTCTTTCAATCCGACTATAGCAAAGACGTATATGTTTGTCCAAAAGGAGTTGCTCGTAGTACCTCTGATTCCGTTATCAAGCAGACATATACAAAAGTAGGCAATATTCCTGCGTCCAAAGATGGAAAAGGTGCTGACTATTGGATTGGAGATATTTCTATTGATGTCTCCACAGGTGCTTGGTATCCTTCAAGCATTGGTTCTAGTAGCTCACAAGGAGTCGGCTCTTTTCTTTACGCTGGAGGGGCCAATACTTCCGGTTCCAGAGAATTTTTAGTCGGCGGTAGTCTCTGGGCTGGACGTTCTGCTGGCTTTCCTGTGTATTGCTGGAGCGGGCTCGGCAGGACGTCCTGGTTTTACGGCTGCCGCGATTAGTTATCCTGGTCTTTCAGGGGTGAATTTTACAAAGCGAAGACTGTAAAAGAGGGGCATTCCCCTCTTATTTTATTATTTAATATAATTATAGGGACTTATGGTGTCTGTCGGCGGTAATCTCAGGAATGGACGTAATGCTGGCTTTCATGTGAATTGCAGGAACAGGCTCGACAGGACGAACTGGAATTACGGCTGCCGGAATTATCAAAATTCAATTTTATTTTATTGACATCATAATTCGCAGACGAAAAGTCTGTTATGTTTTCATACCTTCGCCGTTGCGCGAAAAATTCTTTTTATAAGACCAACCTGTTCTTCTTTATCCGCAGAAGAATGGGAATCATAGTGTTATGTGGCTATGATTGGGCGTAGTAGAAAATCGAAGAACCGAAAAGCCTTTTAAAGATAATCGTTAAGTTATCAAGGATAATACAAAAGAAACGAGGTCTTAGTACAACGAAACGATACTGTAAAGATATTGATATAAGTGATCGAAAGCTTATAAGCAGAGCTGTATATTCTTGCTTAGAAGGAAAATATAGACGAAACGATGTTTTAGACTTATTTTCCGCTGAAAGCGGACTTACAAGAAACCAAATTTATTGTATTTTCTATAGATACGGCAAAGATAGTCTGAAATGGATTGTAGAAAAAATAATCAATTCTATCCAATTTGAATTATCAAATAGAGATTTAAAATTTCCTCCAATATGGTACAAAACAAAAATTGACCCATCGTCTTTCAAAGAGCGGAAAATTGGAATACAGAATATAAAACAACAAATATATGACTATATTGCAGTTGAGGGATTGCAACCTATTTTGTGTCGAATCGGAGCAAATCAATGCGCTTCAATAAAAGGAAAAGGTTGTATTTATGGAGTTAGAAAAATTCGCAGATGGTTAAGAAATAAATCGCTTAAATATTTTGCGAAAACAGACATTAGAAAGTGTTACGAAAGCATTGACAGAAAAATGCTTATGGATTTTCTCCGTAAAAGAATCAAAAATGACTTGCTATTATGGCTTATAGAAACCCTAATAAGTACCTTCGATAAGGGATTATCTATCGGTTCATATCTCTCTCAATTCTTATGTAACATCTATTTATCTCAGCTATATCACGAAATCAGTCATATGCATCGTTATCGAAAGAAACGGAAAACTGGTGAAAAAGAATATATTTCTTTAGTAAAACACCAGCTATTTTACATGGACGATATCATGCTTATGTCAACAAATTCGAAAGATATCCATAAGGCGGTTAAGCAGCTAATAAAATATGCGAAAGACAAATTAGGATTAGAAATCAAAGTAGATTGGTTTGTCTCAAAAATTGATGTAAAAGATAGCGACACTCAATTTATAGACATGATGGGATATCGCATATATAGATGGCACACAACGATACGGAGAAGAACATTCAAGCGAATCCGTCGTACATTCTTAAAGGTAGGAAAATTAATTGGTACGCATAAAGCCATTCCTATTCTCTGGGCAAGGCGAGTTATTTCCTATTGGGGTCAAATTATAAACAGCGACAGTAACAAAATTAATAAAAAATATAATATATCTAAAATTGTTAAAATATGTAAAAAGGTGGTGAGCAACTATGGCAAAGGAACTTTTTATGGAAAAGCAACAGCCTGTCCAAGTTATTGCTGATAAAGATTTGCTGTATGTATTTATCTGCTTAAATGGGAAAGAGAAAATCGTCGATTCTCCAGATTTAGGAGATTCTGGTAATACATCTCCTATTTCATATATAGAATACGACTACAATCAATTTGTTGTAAACAGAGATTCTATTAACTTAGACGACCTAATGATAAATCCGGACAAATATCTCGATTATGCGGCGAATCCAGAGCTAGATAATTTGAAGCTCGAAAAAATCGCACAATCTAAAAATGCTTTAGCAGGATACTTATCTTCCCATCCTTTATTTTCTGATTGGATTATGATTTTGATGGTACTGAATTATTATAATAAATAAAATTAGATAACAACAAGGGTTCAGAAGAAAGAACCCTTGTCAATAGATTATTATTTTACTTTTACTGTAATTTTGGCTTTCTTTCCAATACTTGTTTTTAATGTAATTACAGACTTTCCTTTTTTAAGACCTTTTATTTTACCATTTTTAAGAATTTTTACAACTTTTGGTTTGGATGATCTCCAAGACAATATGTCCTGAGCGTTTACAGGTTTTCTTATGTATTTAAGTCTTATAGATTTTCCTTTTTTGATTGTAATGGATTTTTTCTTAAA
>OIBA01000343.1_pt1 | contig 20171 bp, 9 predicted proteins | sample 1580931 | NCBI WGS metagenome assembly OIBA01 (sample SAMEA3882548, study PRJEB24775) | human gut metagenome | biome: human-associated habitat; feature: intestine environment; material: feces | place: Netherlands | collected 2009/2010
AGAAGCTGGATAATAATATTTTCCAGGTGCAGGGAATTGCACAGAAATATAACTGTTCTTTAAAACAACTGGATTATCAGCAGGAAGCAGCACTGATGTCCTGTATTCCGCTAGGAGTCAATCGAATTGAAATTCAGAGAGGGCTTACCACATCTTCAACAGCGATCTTCGTGCCATTTACGACACAGGAACTGTTTCAGGAAGGGGAAGCTCTTTATTATGGATTAAATGCATTATCCAACAACATGATCATGGTTGATCGGAAACGTCTGAAGAACCCGAATGGACTGATTCTTGGTACACCAGGTTCCGGGAAGTCGTTCTCAGCAAAGAGAGAAATCACGAACTGTTTCCTGATTACAGAAGACGATATCATCGTCTGTGATCCAGAAGCCGAGTATTCAGCACTGGTGCAGGCACTGCATGGGCAGGTGGTGAGGGTTTCACCAGTATCTGACCAGTATATCAATCCAATGGATTTGAACCTGAATTATTCCGAAGAAGACAACCCGCTGTCACTGAAGGCAGATTTCATTTTGTCTTTGTGTGAGTTGATTGTTGGAGGAAAGAATGGACTGGAGCCGGTAGAAAAGACCATCATTGACCGCTGTGTACGGTTAGTATATCAGGAATATCTTGCCGATCCAGTGCCGGAGAAGATGCCAATCCTGGAGGACTTATACAACCTTCTGAGAAAACAGGAAGAGCCAGAAGCACAGCGACTGGCCACTTCATTGGAAATATATGTTACCGGTTCTTTGAATGTGTTTAATCATCAGACAAACGTGGATATCAATAACCGCATTGTCTGCTTTGATATCAAGGAACTTGGTAAGCAGTTGAAAAAGATCGGGATGCTTGTAATCCAGGATCAGGTCTGGAACAGGGTAACGATGAACCGTTCTGCCCATAAGTCCACCAGATACTATGTGGATGAGTTCCATCTTCTCTTAAAAGAGGAACAGACTGCAGCTTATAGTGTGGAGATCTGGAAGCGATTCCGTAAATGGGGTGGTATTCCAACTGGCATCACTCAGAATATTAAGGATTTGCTGTCTTCCAGGGAAATCGAGAATATATTTGAAAATTCAGATTTTATTTATATGCTGAACCAGGCTTCCGGAGACAGGCAGATTCTGGCAAAACAGCTGAATATCTCACCAACCCAGCTGTCCTATGTAACCAACAGTAATGAGGGGGAAGGACTTCTGTTCTATGGAAATGTCATTATCCCATTTGTAGACAGATTCCCGAAGAATTCCCTCTATAAAATCATGACAACCCGCTTAGAGGAGACTTCTGAAGCAGGTTAAATCAAAGGAGAAAGCAATGTTACGAGCAATTTCATATGTATTAACTTTTAGTGGCGGTGCTGTATTTGGCATCGCTTTTCTCTGTTTATTACAGGCAGGGAAAGGGTATCCGAAGAAGGAGGAGTAATCAGTGGCAGAACAGAGAATGAAAGTCAGGGACAAGAAAGTCCAGAAGATGACCAAGGATGGTCTGGTGGAAGAAAACCTGACAGATAAATCTTCTGTTCGTGTCAGTAATCGTGTCGGTGATGTGCAGATGGGAAGAAAACAGGGGGAAAAAGAAGAAAACCTTGTGGATAAGTCTCCTCGCCAGTCTGAACGGAGTGGGAAAAATATTCGTCCCTCTGTGCAAAAATCCAGAGATGCACCGGAACTGATACGGACAGAGAAGCAAAGTGAGGATTTTGGACAAAATAGAAAGCAGCAAAACCGGAAAAGGATTCGTGCTGAAGTCGGAAAAGAATCCAGACTTGCAGAAAAATCTGAAGCCGGACAGTCAGGGAGACTGAAAGAAAAACGTGCTGATCTATCAGAAAACAGAGGAGACAGCCGGAGAAATCAGACAGGTGGCAGCAAAAAGCCAAAACAAAAACAACGTTTGAAGTTTGCTTATGAGGAAACTGGTGCTTCTGTGAAAAATAATAAAGATATGGAGAAATTGAACCAGATGGATACGGATGGAGTCAATTTTCGACATCAGAAACAAAAGGAAAAAGCCAAAAAGTTTTCTTATGAGGAAGCCAAAAAGAAGAAGGAAGCAAAGCAGCATTCCAAGAAGGCACAGGTCTATCAGGCAAATGATGGAGAAGCTCCTGGAAAGAAGAAATCCCGCTTGAAGTTTGGCGAAGGGGAATCTGTGAAAACAGAAAAAACTTCTGCTGTTAAGAAAGCAGGAAGTGCAACTTGCGCAGCATTGCATCGTGAGATCAGCAAAAATGAAGACGACAATGCGGCAGTAGAAGGTGCCCATAAGTTGGAAGAAGGCGGCGAAGGTGTTTACAAGCTGGAACAGAGAAGTGCCAGACGAAGGAAACAGAGGGCTTCCAGAAAGAGAAGCAGACTGGAGAGACAGGCAGAGAAACAGACACAGGCGGCAGCCCGTCAGGAACAGAAGAAGCTAAAAAAACAGATTCAGAAGCAACAGATCAAACGGGATTATGCCAAAGCAAAACGAAGTGAACAGACAGTAGGAACAGCTACAAAAGGTACGATTGATTATATCAAGAAGATTGGCGGCAAAGTCACCAACTTCTTTAAAGAAAACCGGAAGGTGTATATCAGTGTAGCAGTTCTGATCGGATTGATGTTTCTGATCATAACGAATGTCACGTCATGCTCTGCAGTGTTTTTACAAAATGTGATCACTTACACGGGAACCAGTTATCTGTCATCGGATCAGGCAATCCGGGAAGCGGAACTGTATTATACACAGCTGGAAGCTAATCTGCAGGAGCGGATCAACAACATGGAATCCGAAGAACCGGGACATGAGGAATACCGATATAACATCGGACCCATTGAGCATGATCCGTTTATCCTGATTAGTTATCTGTCAGCAAAGTATGAAGAATTTACCTTTGAACAGGTCAAGCCGGAGTTGGATGCATTGTTTGCAGAGCAATACCATCTGACTACGGAAGCAGTGAATGAAACCGTGACGGAGACAGCAACGGTGAGGGTGGGAGAATCTTTGGGACAAGTAGTTACCAGTGGATATTGTAACTGCCCAATCTGCTGTGGTATTTGGAGCGGAGGACCGACTGCCAGTGGTGTGTATCCGACAGCGAACCATACCCTTGCAGTAGATGCGTATGATCCGTTCGTGCCAATCGGAACAAAAGTTGTGATGAATGGGGTGGAGTACACGGTAGAAGATACCGGAGCTTTCGCAAGATACGGTGTACAGTTTGATGTCTATTATGACAGTCATGCGGCAGCATCTGCACATGGACATCAGACCTGGGAATGTTATCTGGCAGATGATAACGGAAGCAATGAAGTGGAAGTGACCAGGACAAGAGATGTAGATGTGCTGAATGTCACCTTAAATAGTGGAAACCTAATGTTAATCTGTCAGGACAGGCTGGGATTTTTCCAGAAAGAACTGTTCAGTGCCTACAACGATACAAAAGGCAACTTGCAGATGTTTGCGACACCGGTTGATTTTAACTGGTATTCCAGTGTGACCAGTTATTATGGATACAGGATTCACCCGATTTCTGGAGCTAATCAGTTACACAATGGCATGGATATCGGGGCACCGGAAGGAACAAAAGTGATGGCAGGACTGACCGGAACAGTTACAACTTCTGCTTATAACGACAGCTATGGCAATTATGTTGTAATCAAGGACAGTAAAGGCTATGAACTACGGTATGCACATTTAAGCAGCCGGAGTGTATCTGCAGGAGCATCCGTCACGAAAGGTGATGAAATTGGTCTGGTAGGAAATACTGGAAATTCCACAGGAAGCCATCTTCATATTGAACTTCTGAAAAATGGAGAGCGGTTAAACCCGATCTTTTATCTGGAAACTGGAGAAGGAGCAGGCTTTGGCGGCAATGAATATACCAGTGAAGCAGCACAGCGTTTGTTAAATGAAGCAGCGAGATATCTCGGAACACCGTATGTGTGGGGTGGATATTCCCCAAGTGGATTCGATTGTTCCGGATTTGTAAGCTACTGTCTGACAAACTCTGGTGTAAGGAATACAGGAAGACTAACAGCACAGGGACTGTACAACATTTGTACACCAGTATCCCAGTCGGAGGCACAGCCGGGAGATTTGATCTTCTTTACTGGAACTTACGACGCAGGGGAGCCGGTAACGCATATCGGAATCTATGTAGGCAATGGTCAGATGATCCATTGTGGACATCCGGTGCAGTATACGTCCATCAATTCCCCATACTGGCAGAGCCATTTCTATGGATTTGGACGATGGTAAGAAAAAAGGGCGGCTGCATCAGCCGTCCGGAAAGGAGAAGCGATGAAAAGTCTTGAAAAAGCAACGGCGGATTATGAGAAAGCCAAAGAGAAAATGGAAGCATCCAAAGCCAGATATGAAGCAGATTTAAAGCGGTTCAAGGCTGCGGAGATTGCCAAAACAGAAGCGGAAAATCTGGAAATTGTAAGAATTATCCGTGCAATGGATATGAGTATTCCAGAATTGGAAGCTTTCAAAAAGAGAATGAAAAATGAACTGCCCGGCAGGGTAGAAATACAGAAGGAGGAAACAAAAGCCGATGATGAATCTGGAAAAAATGAAACAGAAGAAGAGAACAATTACTAAAAGCAGGGTAAAAAAGAGCTTGCTTGCAGCAACGACATTTCTTTGCCTGACAACACCTTTGCTCCAGACACAGACTGCTTATGCAGCTGAGAATACCACACCTGCAATCACGATTGAGAAACCGGATGGCTGGAAACAGGGAGAAACAACCATTGCTGTTACGGTAGATGCCAGTCATATGCCGGAAGGTTTCTCAATAGCAAAGATTGAAGCAAAAGCAGGAAAAGATGGAAGCTGGCAGGATGTAACCGGAAGTGGAAGTATCACGATCACTGGAAACCAGACAGTGTATGTGCGTGTTACAGATGGTGAGGGGAAGGTCTATGAGCAGAATCGCTCTATTAAGTGTTATGACACGGAAAAGCCTACACTCTCTGCTTCCCTGACAGATGGTGTGCTGACGATTCAGGGGAATGATACAGTATCAGGGATTACTGCAGTAACAGTCAATGGCACCACTTATACAGACTTGAAGGATGGAATGCTGAGAGTGCAATTGACACAGAAAGATTTTACTACAAAACAGATTGAGATTACGGTAACAGACGGTGCCGGAAATACGTCTGAAAAGTATGTGTTACAGAATCCTTATTATGAATGGGCAAAGAAGCAGGCAGAGAAACAGAAAACTTCCAGTGACAGTAATGGTGCAATGGCAACCACGACCAGTGCAGATGCAACTGGGACTGAGAAAACAACGACTTCACCGCTTCCGCAGGATGCACAGGCTTCTGAGCCGACAGATGCAAAAGGAACCGTGGATGATCGGACAGTGACAGGTATTGAGGAACAGCTTAATAAAGAAGGCGAGACAGCAGATTCTGTTACCAAAACAGCTACGGAAGGCACAAAAGAGTTTTATACCATTTCAACTAAGAGTGGTAAGATTTTCTATCTGATTATTGACAATTCAAAATCTCAGGATAATGTGTATTTTCTTACAGAAGTCAGTGAAAAAGATCTGATGAACTTCACACTTTCTGATTCGGTGACACTTCCGGAAGTGGATACGGTTTATGCAGAACCAGAGAAAAAAGCAGAGGAAGAAAAACCGGAAACGACAGAGTCAGCCGAGAAAGATAAGGTAGAGGATGATATTCAGATGCCTGAAGATAAAAGTCCATTTGGAACGTATCTTTTGATTGCACTGGTTGCAGTCGGAGCTGCGGCAGGAGGATATTACTTCAAAGTCTATAAACCAAAACATGAATATGATGACGAGGATGAGATGGAAGAGGATGAAGATGAATCCGAAGATTCAGAGTCAGAAAAACGGGAAGTAGACGATGCAGATGAGCAGGAAGAAAGTACAGAACCGGAAATCCTGAGAGATGAAGATTTTGACGATAATGTGCTGGAAGATGAAGAAGAGGAGGAAGGGCGATGATTGAGTGCGGAATAAGAAATATCAGATTATATACGCTGATCCGCCTTGGCAGTATAACAGGAAGGCGGGGCAGGGAATTGCCGCAGACCATTACCCGACCATGAGTTTGCAGGAAATCTGTGATCTTCCAGTTGGGAAATTAGCGGATAAAGATTGTGTTTTATTTCTCTGGGTCACTTTTCCACAGCTGAGAGAAGGATTAAGTGTGATTCAAGCATGGGGATTTCAATACAAGACAGTAGCGTTCGTGTGGGTAAAGAAGAATAAAAAGGCAGATACTTTGTTTCTTGGTCTGGGACACTGGACAAGGAGCAATGCTGAAATTTGTCTGCTTGCAACGAAAGGGTCTGTTCATAGGAAATCAGCATATGTTCGACAGATTATTTTATCACACATTGAAAGACACAGTAAAAAACCAGATGTGGCAAGAGATAGAATTGTTGAGCTTATTGGTGATGTACCGAGAATAGAATTATTTGCACGACAGACAACACCTGGGTGGGATGTCTGGGGAAATGAAATACAGTCAGATATAGAAATGAAAAGTGAGGAAGAAATAGAATGAAAGCATTAGTGATTGCAGAAAAGCCATCGGTTGCGATGGCACTGGCTTCCGTGCTTGGAGCCAGAACAAGAAAAGATGGCTACGTGGAGGGAAACGGTTATATCGTTTCCTGGTGCGTAGGACATCTGGTTGGATTATGTGATGCATCGGAATACGATGAAAAATATAAAAAATGGAGATATGAAGATCTGCCGATTGTGCCGGAATGTTGGAAACACAAGATTTTGGAGGGCACAAAGAAGCAGTTCGGAATCTTGAAAAAACTGATGAGAGATTCAAAAGTAGATGAAGTGATCTGTGCTACTGATGCAGGACGTGAAGGAGAGTTAATTTTTCGTTTGGTGTATGAGCAGGCAGGATGCAGAAAGCCGATGAAGCGGCTCTGGATCTCATCTATGGAAGAACAGGCAATTAAAGATGGATTTTCGTCATTAAAAGACGGTTCGTGTTATGACAGTCTCTATCAGTCAGCACTTTGCAGGGCAAAGGCAGACTGGCTGGTGGGAATCAATGCGAGCCGTCTTTTTTCCGTTCTGTATAACCAGAATCTGAAAGTTGGAAGAGTACAGACACCAACACTTGCTATGATCGTGGATCGAAATCAGAAGATCAAGGAATTTACCAAAGAAAAGTATTATATGGCTCATATCAAGTTTGACGATATGGATGCGGTCACAGAGCATTTTCAGAAAAAAGAGGATGCAGATAAAGTGGCTGCGGATTGTGCGGAGCGTATGTGTGAAGTAGAGAAGGACGATGTGAAGGAGAAAACAGTTCGTCCACCGAAGCTCTATGATCTGACAACCTTACAGAGGGAAGCCAATCGAATGTTTGGTTATACCGCACAGCAGACGCTGGATGCCGTGCAGGAGATGTATGAGCAGAAGCTTGTTACTTATCCGAGAACAGACAGCCAGTATCTGACAGATGAGATGGGAGAAAGCACAGAAACTCTGATTCAGATGTTGCTTGGGAAAATGCCCTATGCCGAAGGGCTGGAATATCAGCCGGACGTGAGTAAGGTATTAAATTCAAAGAAAGTATCTGATCACCATGCAATTATCCCGACCATGGAAGTAGCAAAGGCAGATATAGGTAAACTGAAAGAACGAAACTGCAAGATTTTGTATCTGATCAGTGCCAGGGTACTGACAGCAACCGCAGATCCTTATATTTATGAAAGCCATAAATGCCAGATTACCTGTAATTATCATACGTTTTATCTCACGGCAAAGAAAACAAAGCAGGAAGGATTCAAGGCAATCGAAAATAAATTGAAACAGTTCTTTGGCGTAAAGATTGAGAAAGAAGAGCCGGAGCTGGATATCTGGGCTGGCAAGCATTACGGTCCTTGTGATTCTTTTGTATCGGAGCATTTTACACAGCCACCGAAACAGTACACAGAAGATACCCTGCTTTCTGCTATGGAACGTGCAGGAAATGAAGAACTGACCGAAGATACAGAGAAGAAAGGACTTGGTACTCCGGCAACAAGGGCAGCAATCATTGAAAAACTGATTCAGTCTGGCTTTGTGAAAAGAGAAAAGAAAAATCTGGTACCGACAGATGATGGCAATGTACTGATTACGGTTCTGCCGGATGAGATTAAATCTCCGAAGATGACAGCAGAGTGGGAAATGGCATTGAATCACATTGCCCAGAATACAGAGACAGCAGATGAATTCCTAAATGGAATTACAGAGCTGATGCAGGAACTGGTTGCCAGATATCAGGGGATTTCAGAAGAAAAGAAAGAGCAGTTTCAGGGAAAAGCGAAAGGAGAAGTCATTGGCAAATGTCCCCGCTGTGGAGCTGATGTCAGGGAAGGAAAAGTAAACTTTTACTGTTCTGACCGGAATTGTGCATTTACCTTATGGAAGAATGATAAATTTCTTGCAAGCCAAGGGAAAAAGATGGATAAGGTGGCAGCAAAGAAGTTCCTGTCTAAAGGAAAAATCCATTATAAGGATCTGGTATCAAGAAAAACAGGGAGACAGTATGAAGCAACTGTGGAGATGGTCGATCCCGGAGAGGGAAATGTACAGTTCAATCTGATTTTTCCACAACGATAAGTAGTGTATTGCAGGCAGTCTAAGGACTGTCTGTTTTAATACAAATATATGAAAGAGAGGACCTTAGCATGAAGAAAAAAGGTAATTTTAGAAAAGTAGTATCTGGCTTGCTGGCAGGCATGACAATGCTTAGTACAGTGCTGTCTCCGATGACGGCATATGCAGCGGAGATCCAGCCAGAGGAAAAACCTCCACTTTATGAGGAAGTGAAAGACCTTCTGGATGAAGATGAGGTGGTGACTGCCAAAGATTATGAAATTGAAACAGGCAGTGTATTTGATGTGAAATCAGATTACACGGGACTGGAAATCAAGGATGATAACAAGGTCAAAGTCACATTTGAGGAAGCAAAGAATGACAAGGATGAGGATTTTACGACAGATCATGTGGACACTTACAAAGCGGTCTATTATGTGGAACCGGTAAATCAGGAGCATCCGAAGTACCAGATCAGCCGAAAACTGATTGTGCGTGAGAAAGAAACAGAAGTACAGACAGAGGCGGCAGGAGGTGAAGCAATGACCGAATCCAAAACAGCTGGCAGTGAACAGCAGACAGAGGAAGCGGAGGATTCAGAAGCAGACTCGGAATTGCTTCCAACAGAAAAAGTGACGGAAAGTGAGATAGAAGAATTTGATTCTCAGGCAAGCGAACTATTACCGGACATGGAAGAAGATACTGAAAATACAACAGATCCGGAAACAGGTCTTACAGTATCGGATGCAATGGAGCAGGCGGAAGAAGAAGGAATTGATTTATATGCCATGGAAGCTGGTGAAACAGTCACTTTTATGGCAAAGACAAGTGCAAGAAGTGTACAGAAAGTATCTGTTACCAGAGGAACACTGTATCGTTATGCAGATTATGGTTATGGTTCTTATCTGACCTATCAGTATACGGTTCAGTTTGGAAATGTATCTGCGACTGCTTACTGTGTACAGCCATCAAAACCGGGACCAGGAACAGGTAATTATACCATTAGTAAAGTCGGAGATGGAAAAACATTAGCTAAGGTATGTTATTACGGAACCAAGGCAGCAGGAGATGAAGGATTTTTTACAGAAGAGAATGGTTATGGAAATCTTAGTGCTGGAGCAAAATTCATTCTTGTCCATCTGGCGGCTTCGTATGCTAATGGAAGTGGCGATGCTTTTTCCGGAGCGAATAGTACAGCCAAGAATTTAGCAATGAAATTGTATAATTATTGTGTTTCACAGCCGGAAATACCGGATGTAGCAATGTCATTTTCTGATGCAGATGTTAAAGCTTATGTGGATGGCAATTCACAGAGAACCAAAGATATTACATTCAAAGCAGATAAGCTACAGACAATTACGATGAAGCTTCCGTCTGGTGTGAAACTTCATAATCTGAGCACAGGCACAACCAGTAAAGCCGGTGCAAGTGTAGAAATTTGCGGAGGAACAAAGTTTTATCTTTCTGCACCACTGACACAGGTGAGTGACGTGGCACAGAGCTGGTCTTCTACAATGAAGGGAAGTATTACAAAAGATTACTCTGCTTATAAAATTACCACCGGATCTGACACGCAGGATCTTGCGTTGGTATTTGGTGAAGGTATAACAGATGAAAAATATATTGACTTCAAAGTATCCTGGATTGAGCAGGCTACGATCGAAATCGTAAAGAAAGACGATACAGCGGATGTTAATCTTGCAGGTGCAGTGTTTGGTGTATACAGTGATGAGGCTTGTACAAAGCTGATCACTCAGATGCCGGCAACAGATAAAAATGGAAAATCCTCTGTTACGATCATTAAGACACAGGATACCGTTTATCTGAAAGAGATCACAGCACCACAGGGATATGTAGTAAATGCAACGGCAACAAATGTGAAACTGGTAGCAAATAAGACCTCGGCTGTGACCGTGGAAAACAAGGAACAGCTGGCAGAACTTACCATTTATAAAGAAGGACAGGTTCTGACAGGAGCAGAGGTCAGTGAGAGCGGAACTGTATTTCAGTATGAAAACCGCAGACAGAAAAATGCTGTTTATAACGTGTATGCCGGAGCGGATATCGTTACTGCTTATGGCACAAAAGTGTACAGCAAAGGTGATCTGGTAAAAGAGAACCTGACTACAGGTGAGAATGGTTCTGTCATACTGAAAAACCTGCATCTTGGGACCTACGTGGTAAAAGAAACAAAAGCACCGGACTCTTTCTATAACGGCAGCGAAGAAAAGTCAGTGACTCTAACTTATGCTGGTCAGAATAAAGAAGTTGTATTTGCAGATGTGACTTTTAACAACGAGAGACAGAAAGCAGATGTTTCCGTAGTAAAACAGGATAAAGACACCAGGAAACCACTGAAAGGCGGTATTTTTGCTCTGTATGCATCCGATGATATCAGAAATGCAGACGGAACCGTTGTTGTGAAAAAAGGAACGCTGATTGAGAAAGCAACTACTGGCGCAGATGGAACTGCAAAATTCACAGCAGATCTTCCGATTGGATATTCCTATTCTGTAAAGGAAGATCAGGCACCGGAAGGTTATGTAAGAAATACAGAAGATGTGTATACGTTCAAGTTTTCTTACACCAATGATAAAGAAGCAACCGTATCTTTTGCCCATACCTTCAGCAATGACCGTGTGACAGCAAAGATCAATCTTTATAAGGTGGATAAAGAGACAGGAAAAGCAGTACCGCAGGGAGATGCCACACTGAAAGGTGCAGTTTATGGTCTGTATGCCCGTGAAGATATTGTGCACCCGGATGGAGCAACGGGAACTATTTATAAAGCAGGAGAGCAGGTAGCTTCTCTTACAACAGATGACAAAGGACAGGCTTCTGTAAATGGCTTATATCTTGGCAAATATTATGTCAAAGAGATTACTCCGCCGACCGGATACCTGGCAGATGCAGAAGAGCATGATCTTACGTGCAGTTATGAAGGAGATATGACAGCAGAAGTAAAAAGAGAGTGCACTTCCAGTGAGCAGGTCATCAAGCAGCCATTCCAGATCATCAAAGCAGCCAACAATGGAAAGACAGATGCAGATCTGTTATCCGGAGCTGGTTTTACAGTTTATCTGAAATCTTCCCTTACAAAGAAAGCAGATGGAAGCTATGATTTTGATTCTGCTAAACCAGTAGTGAGTGGAGAAAACGGAGCTACTGAGATTTTTACAGATGAAAAAGGTTATGCCTGCAGTATTCCATTACCATTTGGAAGCTATATTGTCCGTGAAACAACAACACCACACAATTACAAGCCAGTCGATGATTTTGAAGTGAATATCACGGAGCATCATCCAAATGAGCCGCAGATCTGGCGAGTGCTTCTGGATGAAGAGTTTAAGGCAAAACTAAAAATCGTGAAAAAAGACGATGAAACAAAAAAATCCGTATTGATTGCCGGAACAGAATTTAAGGTATATGACCTGGACAACAAAAAGTACGTGGAACAGGTAACAACTTACCCAGTGACAACAACCCATAAGTCCTATTTTACGGACAGCCAGGGATATCTGATTATGCCGAAGAATCTGAAGATCGGACATTACCGGATTGAGGAAGTCAACGCACCGGAAGGGTACACAATCAACAAGAACTATGTAGAGATTGCGGTGGATGCAAACACAGCATACCAGATGGATTCTGAGAGCGGAGATGCCATTATTACGGTAGATTACGAGAACCATCCGGTAAAAGGAATGCTGACGATCTATAAAAAAGGTGAGATGCTGACAGGATTTAAGAAGGATTTTGTTTATGAAGAAAGATACCTGAAGGGTGCATCATTTAATGTCTATGCAGCTGAAAATATCTATACACCGGATTATCAGAAAGATGAAAACGGAAATAGACAGCTGATCTATGCAAAAGATGCACTGGTAACAACGGTAACGACTGGGGAAGACGGAAAAGCAGTTGCTGATAATCTGCCACTTGGTTCTTACTATGTAGTAGAAAAGACTGCACCGGAAGGATTTGTCCTGAACCATGACAGATCAGATGTCGCATTTGTCTATGTAGATCAGGATACACCTGTGATCGAACAGGAAGTGACTGTTGGTGATGACAGACAGAAAGTTGCAATCCAGGTAGAAAAACAGGATGCAGAAAATGGTACAACCGTAGCTGGAGCTGTCTTTGGTATCTATAACAAAGAAGATATCAAGGCAGATGGAAAAGTAATCGTGAAAGCAGACACACTCTTACAGGAAATGACTTCTGATAATGATGGCCTTGCAGCATGTACGCTGGATCTGCCACTTGGACAGTATTATGTGAAAGCGTTAAAAGCACCGGCGGGATTTGTATCCTCTGATGAAGTTCTGAATCTGGATGCTTCTTACCAGGGACAGGATGTGAAGACAGTAAAACTGAAAACAGTGAAGAAGAATCAGCCGACAACGGTTGAAATTACAAAATCAGATGTGACAACAGGTGTGGAACTGGATGGAGCAAAACTCACCGTTCTTGATAAAGAAGGAAATGTTGTGGATCAGTGGATTTCTGTAAAAGATCAGCCACATGTGATCAAACGACTGACAGTTGGAGAGGAATACACCCTTCGTGAGGAAATGGCACCTTATGGTTATCTGAAAGCAACGGATGTGAAGTTCACGATGGAAGATACCGCAGAGATTCAGAAAGTAGAGATGAAAGATGAAGTACCGACAGGACTTCTGATCATCAACAAAAATGGAGAGTTTTTGGATAAAGTGACACTTCTGGATCATGTAAAAGGTACTGTGGAGCATCTCTTTGAATATGTAACTGGAAGTCTTACAGATGTAACTTTCGATGTATTTGCTGCGGAAGATATCAAAGCGGCAGATGGTGTCAGTGAAGATTATTTCAAAGCAGATGAAAAAGTAGGAACTATTACTACAGATTCCAATGGTATTGCACAGATGGATAATCTCCCGGCAGGCAAATACTATGTGAAAGAAGTTAAAACTGCCCATGGCTATGTATTGGATGGAGAACCGAGATATGTTGATCTTTCCTACCGTGATCAGGACACACCAGTCATCACTTATGATGAAAAATGGCAGAATGCCCGTCAGAAAGTAAAGGTTACGGTTCTGAAGAAAGAAAAAGACACAGAACGTGTTCTTGCAGGTGGTGTCTTCGGTCTTTATACCAGTGAAGATATCAAAAATGCAAAGGGCGAGGTACTTCTTGAGAAAGACAGTTTGATCGAGCAGCGAGTAACAGATGAAAAAGGACAGATTACTTTTACGGCAGATCTTCCGGTAGACGGAAAATACTATGTGAAAGAAATCTTTGCACCGGACGGATTTGTTACAACAGAAGAAGTACAGGAGTTTACCTTTGAATATGCCGGAGAAGACCAGACAGAAGTAAGCTACGATTTTACTTTTGAAAATCAGCCAACCACAGTGGAGCTGACCAAAACAGACCTGACAACAGGTAAAGAACTTCCAGGTGCACACCTGAAAGTGACGGATTCAGATGGCAATATAGTAGATGAATGGACTTCTACGGAAGAATCCCATGTGATCAAAGAACTGGTTGTTGGTAAGGAATACACCATGACAGAGACAAAACCGGCAGATGGATATGTTACTGCAGAAAGTATTACCTTTACAGTAGAGAATACGGCAGAGGTTCAGAAGCATGATATGAAAGATGATGTGACAAAAGTAGAGATCAGTAAGACGGATATCACAGGAGAAACTGAGATTCCGGGTGCGAAACTGACGATTCTCGATAAGGATGATCAGGTAGTAGAGAGCTGGACTTCCACAGAGGAAGCACACTATATCGAAAAACTGCCAATCGGTAAATATACCTTACGTGAAGAGCAGGCACCGAAAGGATGTCTTCTGACAGGCGATGTGACGTTTGAGGTGAAAGACACAGGAGAAATCCAGAAAGTGGCTATGAAAGATGATACTGCCAAGGGAAAAGTGATTCTCAATAAGACAGATAAATCGTCAGGAGAACCACTGAAAGGGGTAGAATTTGAACTCCGTGACAGCAAAGGAAAGGTTCTGGAAACCTTAAAGACAGACGCTGCCGGTCATGCAGAAAGTAAGCTGTATGAGATTGCCACATTTAAGAACGGCAAATATGATACAGCAATCAAGTATTATCTGGTGGAAACAAAAACACTGGATGGATACACACTGGATCAGACCAAGCATGAAGTGACATTTGCTTATGCGAATGACAGTACACCAGTCGTGGAAGTTACTTTCAATCTGACAAATGAGAAACCGGAAGTTCCGGAAACACCAAGCACACCAGATGTGCCGCAGTCCCATGAAGAGACGAAGGTATCAGATGCACCGAAGACAGGAGATAACACAAATATCTGGCTGCCGATTCTGCTTCTGCTTATCTCTACCGGAGGCATGGCAGGACTTTATATCTGCAGAAAAAGGAAAAGCAAATAAGGAAACCAACGGTTATGATTGGGAGCTTCTATGTGAGGCTCCCTTTTTCATACAAAAAAATCACAGAAAGGAACAGAAAACTATGATGAAAGCAATGGAAAAGAGACAGGAAGCACGAAAAAACCAGGAGAAAACTTTAAAGAGAATGATGGCTTATCAGAAGAAAGCCGAGCAGATGGTCAGCAGAAAAAGAATGAACCATCACATGATCAGAAAGGGGTAAAAGCGTATGATGAACAGAAAAGAATTTTATGAATATGTCAAAGACAATGTAAAGGAGTATCTGCCAGAGTCTTATAAGGACGCAGAAATTAAACTGCAGGAAGTAGAAAAAAACAACGGGTTGAAGTTGACAGGTATTACGATTCCAAACGGAGATCAGAGAATCGTACCGACAGTCTATCTGGATTCCCTCTACCAGGAATATATCAATGGAAAAGATGTAGACTCTTGTGTTGGCGATGTGGCTGATATGCGTATTGAGGCACAGGGAAAAGCAGAATTTTTTGATATGGGAGTTCCAGATATTCTGGATTATGAAAAGATGAAGGATAAATTACAGATGAGAATTTGTGATAAGGAATGGAATACCGATCTTCTTGCAGATAAAGTAGTCACAGAACACGGAGATTTTGCAGCTTATTATGCAGTAAATCTGGAGGAAAATGGTGAAGGGATCAGCAGTATTCCGGTAACTGTCTCTCTGATGAACGAGTGGGGAGTATCTGCCGAACAGATTCAAGCGGATGCGATGGTGGCAGACCGAAAACGTGGTGTCACACTTATGGATATGAATGAGATTATCAAATCTATGATTTTTGGTGAAGAACCAGAAAACCTGCTGAATGAAAAAATGGATATGGAAGCCATGGAAAACCCAATGTTCTGTCTGACAAACAAAGCTAAGATGAATGGAGCTTCCCTGTTACTGCAGGAAGATATTCGTAAACAGATTGGGGAATGCCTGGGAAGTGATTACTTTGTCATCCCATCTTCCGTTCATGAAGTGTTGATTCTCCCTGATAACGGAGTTTTTCAGGTTCCAGAATTAAATGCGATGGTACAAGAAGTCAATGAGACACAGGTGGAAAGACAGGAACAGCTTTCTGATAAGGTTCAGTTCTGTGATAAAAAGACCGCAGTAATGGAAAATGCTGAGCGTAGGGAAGCTCGTTTGGAGAAAGAAAAAGCAGCCGAAAAAGCGGAAGTAAAAGGTGGAATCCATGGAAGACTGGAGAAAGCTAAGGCAGAAATCAAGGCAAAAGAGGCAGACAAAGTGCCAAAGAATAAGTCAAAAGATCTTGCCACAGCATTATAAAGAGTAACAACGATGATTTTAAGGGGACTGTGCTAAGCAGTCCCTGATTTTATGAAAAGGAGTAGCACATGGCAAATAAATTATATGCAATGGAACAGCTGACGGAAGAGGTGGCAAAAGATGTAGCTGCCAGTCCGCAGGAATGGATGCGGTTCCTAAACACTGCATCCAGACTGTACAAATACACTTTTCCAGAACAGCTTTTAATTTATGCACAGCGACCGGAAGCAACTGCCGTAGCATCCATGGAAATCTGGAATCAGAAGATGTACCGCTGGATCAAAAAGGGATCTAAGGGGATTGCCTTGATTGACAATACTTCCGGACCGAAAACAAAACTTCGGTATGTATTTGATGTGCAGGACACTTATAAAGTGCGTAATCTTGGAAAGAATCCTCAGTTATGGAATCTTCCAATGGAAGGAGAACAGCTGGTTGCAGATTATCTGCAGGAGCAATTAACACTGGAAGATACAGAAGGAGGACTTGCTGAAAGTCTGCATCAGGCAGCGAAGGAGAGTATGCAAGAATGGCTTCCAGATGTATTGGAAGAACTGAGACTGGACGTAACAGGGACATTTTTGGAAGAACTGGACGAACAGAATCAGGAAGTAGAATTCCGGGAACTGATGACCAATAGTGTCTGGTATGTATTACTAAACCGGTGTGGACTGGATGTACAGGAGTATCTGGATGCAGAGGATTTTCGGCATATAACGGACTTCAATCAGCTGAAAATATTAGGACATCTGGGAAGTGCAGTCAACGAGATCAGCAGACCAGTCCTGATGCAGATTGGACGGTATGTATTGAATGATCTGGAAAATGACCTGAAAACGGTTGCAAAAGAAAAAGAAGTAGCTTATAATGAATTTAACACGTTAATTCGTGAAAGTAATACGGATAACGCAGAAGATAGAGAAGAAAAAAAGGAGGAAACAGACTATGAGAGAAATCAGTTACAGCCAGAACGGAGAGTATCAGATTCCAGATATCAGCCTGGAAGAGACGAGAGGAACCATCGGGAAGTACGGAATGATGAGGAAAGAGTATCTGAGAAACCACAAGGTAGCCAGGTTCAACATTCTGACACTGCAGAACCGTCTGGACAGTCACCTGATGGAGATCGACAGTCAGGCAAGGCAGAGAGTAGACAACCTGATGAACGAACTTCTGGAGAAAGATCCGGCACCGGACAAAATGGCAGACGGGATGGCATGGACCAGACACATGAACCAGATCAAAGCACAGGCAGAGGAACTGGTAATTCAGGAGATTATTTACAATTAAGTCTGTTCCCGACAGAAGAGGAACAGTTAGGAGAAATAAGGAAAGCGGCAGCTGCATTGGAACAGCCAGCCGCTTTTCTTATTTCCGATGAAGTGGTAAATGATATTCTCCGCACGGGAAGCGGACAGAAAAATACACTGTTTCATATTACAGCAAGACTGATCGAAGGTCTGGATAATGAAGAAATGCGGAGTTTTCTGAAAGATGAATATGGAACTGGTGGCAAAGGATTTACCATAGATGGTCAGAAAATCAGTATCTGGTATGACAATGATGGTATCCGTATCCGGCGAGGGGACTCTGCCAGAAGAAACTTTGACCGCATGGTTACGTGGGAAGAAGCAGCGAACAGAATTCGGGATATGTATGAGGATGGAAATTACGTGGATAATTTGATTTCCAATAATGCCATTGAACAGGAGCAGGAAGAAATGACCAATCTTCTTGCACTTCATTTTCGGGATACTTGCAGAAACTGGGAAAAGAAACAATCATATTCAGACTGGCAGGATGTAGTGAGTGGAGCATGGACAGATCAAGAGGAAGCAGATGCGATTGTCTATCGTTTTGAATGGCTGCAGAAATATATGGATGAGAATCCGGGAGATTATCACCGCTGGGAGATTCAGCATAATCCGGAATATTTCCAACGCTTTCAGGATCTTCAGAGGGAGCGTTCCTGGGTAGACCAGAAATTTACGGTCGAACGTCCGGCACTTTCCTTTATTACACAAGATGAAATAGATGCTGTCCTTAGAAGAGGCGGCATTACAGCCGGAGGGCGCAACCGGATCTATGAGTATTTCATGGAGCATCATGATATGAAAGATGCAGCAGAGTTCCTGAAAAATGAGTATGGAACAGGTGGTGCATCACCTGGGATACCGGGAGCGTATGAATCTGATGCCTCACATGATGCAAAAGGATTAAAACTTGCGAAAGGAAAGATTGACAGTCCAGAAGTAGAAATTCTATTAAAATGGAATAAGGTTGCAGAACGTGTCCGTCAGCTGATCCGCACCGATGATTTCTTATCACCGGAAGAATTGGAAAAGTATGAAGAGCGGCAGGAAGCACAGAGACTGGCAGATTTGGAAGAAGCACAGCAGATGTTAGGAGAACAGCTGGAGCAGGATACTTTGACAGCGGAAGATATAACTGATTTGAGATTAGTTGATTCAGAATATATGTCCGGTACCAGAACAAGAATCCATGATTTTGATTGCAAAGTTAAGGGAGAAGTGAATCGACTTCAATACACATTAGAATATCATGATGATGGAGAAGGTTTCACGATTCATACGGAAAAAGATGATATTTGGAATCGAATGTCAACACAAGAATTGGAACGTCTGGATGTAAAACTCGGACAAGAAGTACTTTATTATCATTATCACAACAAAACTGTAAATGCGGATACCTTAGATGAATTACGGGAAATCAGGGAAGAAATTATGGAGGAAGAGTCCTCGTATTTTACTGCTATTTCTCAACGTGTGTGGACAGATTATGATAAAAAAGAAAAAGAATTATCTGGAGAAGTTGAGGTATCGGAAGAAAAAGAATCTTTGGAAGAGATTAACGGAATAGCAGAACCGATTCAAGCAACGAACTTCCGTATCACAGATGATGCACTTGGACAGGGAACACCGAAGGAGAAATTCCGAGCCAATATCATGGCTATCCAGTTGTTAAAGAAATGTGAGGATGAGAACCGCAATGCGACATCAGAGGAACAGAAAATCTTATCCAGGTACGTCGGCTGGGGAGGTCTTGCAGATGCATTTGATGAGACAAAAGCTGCATGGGAGACAGAATATCTGGAATTAAAGACGGTTCTTACACCAGAGGAATATGCTGCAGCCAGAGCTTCCACGTTAAATGCTCATTATACACAGCCGATTGTGATTGAAAGTATGTATCAGGTGTTGGAGAATCTGGGATTTACAAAAGGAAATATCCTGGAGCCGTCTATGGGAGTCGGGAACTTCTTTGGAATGCTTCCAGAGAATCTAAATCAGTCCAAACTCTATGGTGTGGAACTGGACAGTATCAGCGGTAGAATTGCAAAGCTACTCTATCCAGATGCCAATATTCAGATCAAAGGTTTTGAGAAGACAGATTATCCTAATGATTTTTTTGATGTGGCGATTGGAAATGTGCCATTTGGTGCATACAAGGTCAATGACCGTCAGTATGATCGCTACAATTTCATGATCCATGATTACTTTCTCGCCAAGACGATAGATCAGTTACGTCCAGGTGGTGTGGCGGCACTGATCACAACAAAGGGAACTATGGATAAGGCGTCACCGGAAGTCCGGAAATATCTGGCAGAGCGGGCAGATCTGTTGGGAGCAATCCGACTGCCGAACACAGCTTTTAAGGCAAATGCGGGAACAGAAGTCAGTGCTGATATCTTGTTTTTCCAAAAGAGGGAAAGCCTTACGAAAGAAATGCCGGAATGGATAAATCTGGATAGTGATGTCAATGGAATTACGGTCAATCAGTATTTTGTTCAGCATCCGGAAATGAT